>ENA-UOJC01001117-UOJC01001117.1-human-gut-metagenome-genome-assembly--contig:-C104-NODE-1117-length-39466-cov-79.020680_pt1 | contig 39466 bp, 33 predicted proteins | sample MGYA00242339_ERZ723886 | MGnify/ENA metagenome assembly ERZ723886 | reverse complement strand
ACCCGATGAAGCGCTGGAAAAATTTGCACTTCTATCTTGAACTCACATTTCGGACAAGGTTTGCGGGAAATGCAGGTAGTGGATTCCGGCCACGGAGTAACGTTTTTTTTAAATGCACTTATTGCCGGAAAAAATGCAAGTAGTGCATTTTCCGCTTCCACTACTTGCATTTTTCGCGAAAATACGGCATTTTTGCCCTCCGAAGCGCCGCAAAACGCCGACAACAAGGGGCGGACCCGTGCGGCCCGCCCCTCTGCAGGTGCAAATATACGAAATTTTCCGCCCGAAAGCAAGAAATGTTAAAATCGGCCGGCGGCGTAGTTTTCCGGCCCGGCGTGCGTCTAACAGGTGTACACCGGTTACAAAAAACAGCGTAAACAACCATCATGAACGAACTCGAAAAAGAATTCAACCGCCTCGTGCGCGAGCACCGCACCACCATGCGCACCGTCTGCCACTCCTTCGCGGCCGACGACGACGAGGCCGACGACCTCATGCAGGAGGTCCTCGTCAACCTGTGGCGCGGACTGCCCGCCTTCCGCGGCGAGAGCAGCGAGCGCACATGGGTGTGGCGCGTGAGCCTCAACACCTGCATCGGCGCGCAGCGCCGCCGTCGCGCCGCGCCGGTGACCGAGGCGCCGGCCGCCGAAGCGGCCACCGACGACGGCGACGACGAGCGGCAGGTGCGCCGGCTGAGGCAGCGCATACAGCGCCTGGGCCCCTTCGACCGCGCCATCATCCTGCTGTGGCTCGAAGACATGAGCTACGACGAAATCGCCGCCATCGTGGGCATCAGCGTGAAGAATGTCTCCGTCAGACTCTTCCGCATCAAGGAAAAACTCAAACAAATGAAAGACCTGCAAGAATGACCGCAAACACCAATCACCCTACCCCCCCGACCGACGAGCTCGACGACATGAAGCGACAGCTCGCCGCCCTGCACCGCAAAATAGACCGCATGCTCGACACCGACGAGCAACTGCTGCGCCGCGCCGTGCACCACCGCGCCGGCCGTCTGAACCGCCACGGGCACCTCAGGGCCGTCCTCATCCTGGCCTGCGTGCCCCTCATCGTCACCACCTTCGCCCACGACGGCTTCTCATGGCCCTTCTGCGCGGTCACGGCCCTGTTCCTGCTCACCGCCGACCTGCACCAGTTCTACATCTACCGCGACCTGCGCGAAGCCGCCGCCACCGGCAACGACCTGCGCCGCACGGCCGCCGCCACCTGGCGCGTCAAGCGCCTGCACGCCCGCGGACTGCGCGTCGGACTGCCCTGCGCCGCCCTGTGGTTCGCATGGTTCGTGGCCGAGTCCCTCCGCCTCGACCATGGCCGCGAGTTCGCCATAGCCGGCAGCGTCGGCGCCGTCGTCGGACTCGCCATCGGACTGACCGAATATCACCGCACGATGCGCACAGCCACGCGCCTGCTCAACGACCTGCAGGCACTCGAAGCCTCCGGCGACAACGCCGACGACGCCCCCGGCGACCGCCGCGAGCCCTGATGCCGCCGGCGTCGTCCCACGCGCGCACACGCATATATATTAAACATTGTATACCGCCCTGCCCCGCCGCACCACGCCCTGCACGCCGCACCACGCGTCGCACAGGGCCGGCGAGGCGGGGTGGCGGCGTTTCGGCTGTTATTCTCACACATTTTTAACGGCCAGGGCGACAATATTCCATAATTCTTCGTAATTTTGCGGCATATTATTAACCCCAAACTCAACAAGCAACAGATGAACGTAGCTATCGTTGGCGCCAGCGGCGCCGTGGGCCAGGAATTTCTGCGCGTACTGGCCGAGCGCAACTTCCCTATCGACAACCTCCAGCTCTTCGGCTCGAAGCGCAGCGCCGGCACGACCTACGAATTCAAAGGCAGGCCCGTCACGGTGCAGCTGCTCGAGCACGGCGACGCCTTCCGCGGCGTCGACATCGTCTTCACCTCCGCCGGAGCCGGCGTGTCGAAGGAGTTTGCCGAAGACATCACCCGCCACGGCGCCGTAATGATAGACAACTCCTCGGCCTTCCGCATGGACGAGGACGTGCCCCTCGTGGTGCCCGAGTGCAACGCCGACGACGCCCTCGTGCGCCCGCGCGGCATCATCGCCAACCCCAACTGCACGACCATAATGATGGTGGTGGCGCTCAAGGCCCTCGAAAACCTGAGCCACATCAAGCGCGTACACATCAGCTCCTACCAGGCAGCCAGCGGCGCCGGACAGGCCGCCATGGACGAACTCTTCGAACAGTACCGCCAGGTGCTGGCCGGCGAAGAGCCCACCGTCGAGAAGTTCGCCTACCAGCTGGCCTTCAACGTAATCCCGCAGATTGACGTCTTCCAGGACAACGGCTACACCAAGGAGGAAATGAAAATGTACAACGAGACGCAGAAAATCATGCACTCCGACATAGCCACCTCGGCCACCTGCGTGCGCGTGCCCTCGCTCCGCTCCCACTCCGAAAGCGTGTGGATAGAGACCGAACGCCCCATCTCCGTGGAGGAAGCGCGCGAAGCCATCGCCGCCGGCGAAGGTCTCGTGCTCATGGACGAACCCGCCAAAAAGGAATACCCCATGCCGCTCTTCCTCGCCGGCAAGGACCCCGTCTACGTAGGCCGCATCCGCAAGGATCTGGCCAACCCCAACGGCCTCGCCTTCTGGCTCGTAAGCGACCAGATACGCAAAGGAGCGGCCCTCAACGCCGTACAGATAGCCGAATACCTCATCAAGGTAGGCAACGTGAAATAACCGCCGCGCACCGCGCGCGGCACCGGCCGAGACAAGCGAATGCGTCGCCAGCGAACCGCATTCGCTTGTTTCGTTGGAGCGGCGGACACACCGTCCGGCCGCAGCCGCCGGCCACGCCGCGCCGCAGCCGCCTCATAGCCCCGCCAGCCATGCAGAACCTGCCCGTACATCTCATCATCGCCGCCGTCGTGGCCTTTGCCGGCATCCTGCCGCCACTCTTCAAGGGACGCCCCGGCCGCTACTGCCTCCACCTCTTCCTGCACTACCTCCTCGTCGGCATCGTCGTATTCACCGTCAGCCTCGCGCCCCTGCCGTGGTGGACGCAGGGCACCGTGGCGGCCGTCGTCATGCTCCTGCCCCTGCTGCCCCTGCCCGCCGGCCGCGGCAGCTACAAGTGGTACTACGCCCTGCTCAACGCGGCCGTCATGGGCGGCGTCCTGTCGCTGGCCAAATACTTCCTCTCCGACCTGGCCCGCCTCTTCGTCTGAGGACATACGCCCCGCACCACGACCGCCGCACCGCAAAAAAATAGCGGGAACCTGCGGCAGAAAACCGCCGCAAGTCCTCGCGTCTCGAAAAATAAATGTATCTTTGCAGGCAATTAGCGCTTGTGGCGAAATTGGTAGACGCGCCAGACTTAGGATCTGGTGTCGCGAGACGTGTAGGTTCGAGTCCTATCAGGCGCACTATACGGCAAGAGGATGAAATCCGCTTTCACGACGGATTTCATCCTCTTGCTTTTTCATACCGGCCTGCCGGCGCCGCGCGGCCACGCCGTGGTCTTCCGACACCGCGGCGCGATGTTCCAACACCACGCCGCGATGTTCCGGGGCCGCGCCGCGACAGCGCCAGAGCCCTTATTCCTCCAAACTGGCCTTATACCAGTCGAAAAGCCGGCGCACGCCCTCTTCTATCTCCACCTTGTGGGTCCAGCCGAGCGAGTGCAGCTTCGACACGTCGATGAGCTTGCGCGGCGTGCCGTCGGGCTTGGAGGCATCGAACTCTACGGTTCCCTCGAAGCCCGCCGCCTGCACGACAAGTTCGGAGAGAGCCTTGATGGTCAGCTCCTTACCCGTACCTACATTAATGTGGCAGTTGCGGATTTCTCCGAGCGACGGAATGGCGCCGCCGCGGCCTTCACTGTTGTTGCGGTCTACGGCGCCGCCGGCCTCCACGCCGAGGAAGACGGAGGAGTACTGCTCGATGCCGATGATGTCCTTGAAGTCTACGTTGAGGAGTACGTGCACGCTGGCGTCGGCCATGTCCTCGCTCCAGAGGAACTCACGGAGCGGCGTGCCGGTGCCCCAGAGCACGACCTTGTTGTCGTGGATGCCGTAGAAGGCCAGCGCCTTGAGAATACGGTCGTGCGGACTGTTGCCGTCGACATTACCCTCGCCGATGAGGGCGCGTAGCCGTGCGTCAGGATTGACGGGCCGTTTGTTCATATCGGCCTCTATGGCTGTCCAGTCGCCGTCGTGCAGGAGTTTGGCGAGATACACCTTTCGCATCATGGCCGGCATCACGTGGCTGTTCTCCAGGTGGAAGTTGTCGTTGGGACCATAGAGATTGGTCGGCATTACGGCGATGTAGTTCGTGCCGTACTGCAGGTTATAGCTCTCGCACATCTTGAGTCCCGCAATCTTGGCGATGGCGTATTCCTCGTTAGTGTATTCGAGCGGAGAGGTAAGCAGCGCGTCTTCTTTCATAGGCTGCGGCGCATCCTTGGGGTAGATGCAGGTGCTGCCGAGGAAGAGGAGCTTCTTCACGCCGTACTTGTAGGCGTTGCCTATTACGTTGCACTGCATCTTCATGTTCTGCATGATGAAGTCGGCGCGGTAGAGCGAATTGGCCATTATACCCCCCACGAAGGCGGCGGCGAGCACGACGGCGTCGGGGCGCTCGGCCTCGAAGAAGGCGCGTACGGCGGCCTCGTCGGTAAGGTCGAGTTCGCGGTGGGTGCGGCCCACGAGGTTGTTGTATCCCCTGGCCTTCAGATTGTTCCATATTGCCGAGCCCACGAGTCCGCGGTGTCCGGCCACGTATATCTTGCTGTTCTTGTCCAACATCTTATTGCTGTATGTGCCTCGCGGCGGGGAATTTCTCCGGGACGCCGCGCGCGGCGTTTTACTTCACGATGCCTTTTTCCAGATACTCGGCGAGATTGGTCTTGACCTTCTGTCCGACGGTTTCGGCGGCGACCTTTGCCATGTCGCTCTCCACCATGAGGCGCACAAGCTCTTCGAAGGAAGTCTTCGAGGGGTTCCATCCCAGCTCGGCCTTGGCCTTGGCGGGATCGCCGAGGAGGTTGACCACATCGGTGGGGCGGAAGAAGTCGGGCGATACCTCCACGAGCACCTTGCCGGTAGCCTTGTCGATGCCCTGCTCGTTGATGCCTTCGCCGCGGAACTCCAGTTCTATGCCCACGTGCTTGAAGGCGTAGTAGCAGAACTCGCGGACGGTGTGCTGCACGCCGGTGGCTATGACGAAGTCCTCGGGGCGGTCATGCTGGAGTATGAGCCACATGCACTCCACGTAGTCGCGTGCATAGCCCCAGTCGCGCAGCGAGTCGAGGTTGCCGAGGTAGAGCTTTTCCTGCTTGCCCTGGCGGATGCGGGCGGCGGCGAGGGTGATCTTGCGCGTGACGAAGGTCTCGCCGCGGCGTTCGCTCTCGTGATTGAAGAGAATGCCCGAGCAGCAGAACATATTGTAGGCCTCACGATACTCCTTCACGATCCAGTATCCGTAGAGCTTTGCCACAGCATAGGGCGAATAGGGGTGGAAGGGGGTATTCTCGTTCTGCGGCACCTCCTCGACCTTTCCGTAGAGCTCGGAGGTGGAGGCCTGATACATACGGCAGGTGTCGGCCAGGCCGCACTGCCTTATGGCCTCGAGCACGCGGAGCACGCCTGTAGCATCTACATCGGCGGTAAACTCGGGCGAGTCGAAGCTCACCTGCACGTGGCTCTGCGCGGCCAGGTTATAGACCTCGGTGGGGCGCACCTTGTTCATCACCTGCAGGATGCTCATGGAGTCGCCGAGGTCGGCATAGTGAAGGTGAAATCCCGGCGTACCTTCAAGATGGGCGATGCGTTCGCGGTAGTCTACGGACGAACGGCGTATGGTGCCGTGTACTTCGTATCCTTTCTCAAGCAGCAGTTCGGCCAAATAGGAGCCGTCCTGTCCCGTGATGCCCGTGATGAGGGCCACTTTTCTTTGTTCCATGTTTTTGCGGTATGTATTGTTTGTAATGCTTTCCGTGAGTGCAGTTCCATGAGGCCGTAGTCGCGGCTGTCCGCCTATACGCCTCATGTGCAGGCGGTAAGACGGCGCAAAGTTACATATTTTTCCGCATACGGCTGTAACGGCGCCACTTAAAATTATACCGCCGGCGGCGGGGAGGCGGCACGCCCGGTCATAAAAAACTTGGGCTTTTTCTTTGAGGTTCGGACTACTTGCATTACCTTTGCCCGAAGAAATGACGAAACAAGCGTATTAATAACAATTTAAATTCTTACTACAATGGCTTACGTAATTAGCGACGACTGCATTGCATGCGGCACCTGTATCGACGAATGCCCCTCCGGCGCCATCTCCGAGGGCGAGAAGTACTCCATCGACCCCAATGTCTGCGTAGACTGCGGAACCTGCGCCGATGTATGCCCCTCCGGCGCCATCGCTCCGGGCGAATAATACCCATAGCGTACCGATGCACAACGAATCAGAAGGCCGTCCCAAGCTCAAGGGGCGGCCTTTGCTTTTTACGGAACCCGTTCCCCATCACTTATCACCAAGATGACGAAAACCGCCTTGCTGGTGGTGTATAACCACCGCTACGACAGGAACATACCGCGCATCGACGAGATGTACCGCGGCCGCTTCAGCCACGTGTTCCACATAGTGCCCTTCTACGACGGCGACCGCCCCGACGTGCTGCGCGTCTACGAGTCGTCGTTCCGCTTCCAGGGCTACCTCAGCCAAGCCTACGCGCAGCTGCGCGGCCAGGGCTTCACCCACTTCTTCGTAGTGGCCGACGACATGATCATCAACCCGCGGCTCGACGAGCACAACTATCTGCAGGAGATAGGCCTCGACGAGGACGACTGCTACCTCGACTACCTGCTGCGCCTGCAGGAACTGCGCACGCCGTGGCGCACCACGGAGGCCATGACCTACCGCGTGCGGCAGAAGGGCGTGGAGGTGGAGGGCATCCTCCCCTCGCGCGAGGAGGCCGAGGCGTGCTTCAGGCGCCACGGCGTACCCGTGTCGACCATACCCCTGCGCCCCTTCATCGACCGCCGGCCCAAATTCCTGCTGCGCTACCTGCGCAACTGGCGCCGCCGGTGCCTGGACTATCCGCTGGCGGGCGGATACTGCGACCTGCTCGTGCTGCCGGCCGCCGTGATGGAGCGCTTCTGCCTCTACTGCGGCGCCTTCGCGGCCACGGGGCTCTTCGTGGAACTGGCCATACCCACCGCGCTGCTGCTCAGCGCCGGCCGCGTGCGCACCAACGCCGACACGCGCCTGGGCGGCACGGCCCTGTGGCACGGCGCCGAAGCCGAGTGGTTCGACCGCTGCGGCGGACGGCTCGACAGGCTCATCGAGTGTTTTCCCGAGCAGATGCTCTTCCTTCACCCCATAAAATTATCGAAATGGAAATAGACCGGAAAATAGCCGTCGTGGGCGGCGGCATATCGGGCCTGAGCGTGGCGCGGCGCCTGCGCGGCCGCTACGCCGTGACGCTCTACGAGGCCGACGAGCGGCCCGGCGGCCTCGTGAAATGCGACCGCGTGGAGGGCTCGCTCTTCCACCGCACGGGCGGACACGTGTTCAACACGCGGCGCGCCGACGTGGCCGCGTGGTTCTGGCAGTGTTTCGACCGCGACGCGGAGTTCGTCGGCGCGCTGCGGCAGTCGGTCATAGCCCTGCCTTCGGGGCAGGAAGTGCCCTACCCCATCGAGAACCACGCCTACCTGCTGGGCGAGGAGACGGCGCGTGCCGTAGTGGCAGACCTCGCCGACATCATACGCCGCGGCTACGGAGAACCCGAGAACTTCGCCGACTTCCTCGTGCGGCGCTTCGGGCCCACGCTCTGCCGCCTCTACTTCCTGCCCTACAACAACAAGGTGTGGCAGACGGCGCTGGAGCGCATCCCGCTGTCGTGGCTCGAGGGCAAGCTGCCCATGCCCACGGCCGAGGAGATACTCCACGCCAACATCATGCGCGCCGAGGAGCGCAGTTTCGTCCACAGCTCGTTCTTCTATCCGCGCCGCGGCGGCTCGCAGTTTGTGGCCGACCGCCTGGCCGAAGGCACGCACCTGCGCCTCGGCCACCGCGTGGAGCGCCTGGAGCGGCGGCAGGGCACGTGGCTGGTGGACGGCGAGGAATACGGCCACGTGGTGTTCTGCGGCAACCTGCGCGAACTGCCCGCCATGCTGCGCGGCACGGACGCGCTGCTGCCCTACGCGGCGGACATAGAGGCCCTGGCGGCGCACGGCACGACGACGGCCTTCTGCGAGATAGAGCGCAACCCGCACAGCTGGATATACCTGCCCGACGAGCGGCACCGCTCGCACCGCATCATCTGCACGGGCAACTTCGCGCCCTCCAACAACGCGCCGGACCGCTTCACGGCGACCGTGGAGTTTACCGGCCGCGTGGACGAGGACGAGGTGCGCCGGCAGCTCGCGCTCGTGCCCTACGCGCCGCGCCTGCTGGCCCTGAACTACGCACCCTACACCTACCCCGTGCAAAACGCCGGCACGCGCGCCATGGTGGCGCACCTGCGCGAAAGGCTCGGGGCGGAACGCCTGCACCTGCTCGGCCGCTTCGCGGAGTGGGAATACTACAACATGGATGTGGCCATGGGCGCGGCCATCGACCTCGAGGCGCGCCACTTCGCCGGCTGAGCGCCGCGGCCGCCGGGCCGGCCGGACTTTAACGTATTTAACCTCCTGTAACTTTCGGAAGGCGCGCCGCGCGAAATGCAAGTAATGCTTTTCAGCCGCGAAGTAACATATTTTAAAATGCAAGTAGTGCCGGAAAAAATGCAAGTAGTGCATTTTCCACTTCCACTACTTGCATTTTCCGCAGAAACAGGGCTGTTTTACCCGCCGCGGCGCCGCCGACGGCCAATAACAAGGGACAGACCCGCGCGGTCTGCCCCTCTGCCATTGCAAATATACGAAATTTTCCGGCCGAAAGCAAGAAGTGTTAAAATGGCGGCAGGACGCAAGGGCGCGGACGCTCTCCGGCCGTTCAGGCACCACTCAAGCATCATCTACAGTATCTCCTACGGACATCCGATACTGCCGGATGCGGCTCTCCAGGTTCGCGATGTGCTGTCGGGCCATCACCTCCTGTATAATGGAACTGTCCTCATTTTCACGACTATCTATCAGAGCCTGTATATACTCTCCCTTCGCTTCCTTAGCCACAAAGGAAGGGACGAGCCCCAATTGCCGCTGCACGATGTTCATCAGCAGCCGCGTGGCGCGACCGTTGCCGTCGACCCACGGATGTATGGTGACCAGGCGGAAATGGGCCTCGAAGCTCAGCCGGTAGCACGCCGCCAGATCGCTTCTGTCGACAGCCGACAGCTCGCGGTTCAGCCATGCGCAGAAATCCGCGGTAGCCCCGGGCACTTTCTGAAAGGCCAGATAACTTTTTCCGCCTACGCCGGCACTCACATTGCAGCGCCGCAGTTCGCCTTTCGAGGAATCGAAGGTTCCGCCCAGCGTGGAATATTCCGAACCGGTGCGGCGCATTACCCGCGCGGACAGCCTGCACAGAAAGTCGACGGTGTAGGGGGCCGCGGTCTTCAGCCACCCGAAGCCGAAGAGATAGGCGTCTCTGAGATCCACATTCATCATTTGCTCCGTGATATTGCGTCCCCTGGCGGCAATGCCCTCGTCGAAGAGCAGCTGGTTCTCTACCTCGGTGACGGTCGACCCCTCGATGGCGGTGGAGTGCGTGATGAGCGAATACAGGTAGAATTTGTCATAATCCACCTGCTGCTCTATTCCCGAGGCGGTATAGCGGCGGACAGTGTCGCACAGTTTCAGATCAGTATCATTCATGATGCGGTCGTTTTTAAGCGGTCGTGTCGTTTTTCTGTTATTCTATAATGCTGCTGCCACTCACTCTGTGAGCGCGCGGCAGAGGCGGTCCTGAAAGGCGCGGGCCTCGGAGGAGCGGAGCACGCCCTGATTGAGCACGGCGAAGGCGAGCAGGCGGCCGTCGGCAGCATGGCAGTAGCCGGCAAGGGTGATGACGCCCATGAGGGTGCCGGTCTTGGCCCGCACGTTGTGGCGCGCAGGCCCGGAGGTCATGCGGCGGCGCAGCGTGCCGTCGCGGCCGGCCTCGGGCAGACTCTCGAAGAGGGGGTCGAAAAGCTCGGGCGTGGCGGCGGCGTGGCGCAGAAGGGCCACGAGAAGGCGCGGTGTGAGATAGTTGTAGAGCGAGAGGCCGCTGCCGTCGGCCACGCGGTACGTGCCCTCGGCGATGCCGAGGGACGAAAGCAGTTCGGCCACACGGGCGGCGGCCTGCCGGCGGTCGGCGTACGGACGGCCCGAGGCGGCGGCAATCTGGTAGAAGAGGGTCTCGGCCAGCAGGTTGTCGCTCCGCTTCATCATGGGGCCGAGCACCTGGCCGATGGCGTGCGTGCGCTCGGCCAGCGTGCGGGCGGCGCGGGGGGCACGGCCGAAGCGCACACGGCCGCCGAGCGATATGCCGGCGCGGCGCAGGGCCTCTTCGACGCGCAGTTCGAGGCCGGGCCGGCGGTCGCAAAGAAGGGGCGTGAGGGGCAGGGGCTCGTCGTCCCAGCACCAGCCCCAGCCGAGGGAAAGGGTGTCCTTGAGGCTGCGGTCGGCCACGAGGTCGCCCTCCACGGCCGTTATGCCTCTGCGGCGCAGGGCGGCGGCAAGGCTGTCGGCGTCGGCGCGCGAAAGGAGCGGGTCGAAGCCGCCGAGCAGGTAGAGGGGGCCGCGGAGCACGCTGTCCTCCACCTCGGCATCGGCCACAAGGCGGGTGCGATACCGGAAGTCGGGGCCGAGCACCGAAAGGGCGGTCACGGCGGTGACGACCTTCTGGCAGGAGGCGGGGCGCAACTGCTGGTCGGCGCCGAGGGCGAAGAGGGGGGCGTCGGCGGTGAGGTCATACACGTAGATGCCGGTCTGCGTGCGGTGCAGCAGGGGATCGGCCGAAAGCTCCACCAGGCGGGCGGCGATGGTACGCCCGAGGGAATCGTCGAGACGGGCGAGGATGCCTTCCACAGGTTCGGCTGCCTGGAAGTCGCCGGGCGCACCGTTCTCCTCGCGGCGGTCCGGGGCGGCGGCAGGGCGGGCCTCATCGGGGCGGGTGTCGCCATCGGGCAGGACTACGGCGGCACCGCCGTCGGTACCGGCGCCGACCCGCGGGGCATGCCCGCGGCTGTCGCGCGGGGCGCAACCGGAGAAAATGAATAGGGAAAGAATAAAAACGAGGCGCGGCAAAAGGCGCAAAGTCTGGTTCATGGACATCGGGAAATGGATACCGGATTTTTTCAGATACGAAAAAAGACTTGGAAACTACGCGGCGGAATCGTTGGGTCCGGCGGATTTCCAAGTCTCTGTACGGATGGCGGCTCAGCGCGCCGGGCTTATTGTGCGGCAGCGGATATGCCGAGCTTGGCCTTTACCTTGGCAGTGACATCTTCGCTGAGGGCGTCGTTGATGAAGAGACCGGCCTGCTGGGAGGAAGTCTTGTCGACCACGTAGACATAGTTGCCTTCCTTGGCCACGGCGTTGACGGCGTCGATGACCTTCTGGATGATGGGCTGCATCTTCTTGGTCTGCTCCTCCTCGAAGCTCTTGCGGTTGTCCTCGTAGGCCTGCTGCAGGCGCTGCTGCATTTCCTGAATTTCCTGGGCACGGCGGCTGCGGATGTTCTCGGGGGTCTTGTCGTTGATCTCGGCCTCGTACTTCTCCATCTTGGTCTGTATCTCCTTCTGCATGTTCTGCAGCTCGGTGGTGTACTGCTTTTCGAGCGTCTCAAGCTCGGTGGTGGCCTTCTTGGTGTCGGGCAGAGCCTGCATTATCGACGCATAGTCGAAGGTGGCGAACTTCTGGGCGGCGAGGCTCAACGGTGCGATGAAGAGCACCATCAAAAGAATTTTCTTAATCATGATTTATTGTTTTTTGTTATTGTTTATTCGGTGCAGACGGCCGCGAGGGGGCACAACACCCGGAGGGCGGCCGCGGCGGCATGACGCCAAAGTGCGGCAAAGGTAAGCAAATTAATTGGAATAGCCTAATTTAGCCAACACCTCGTTGCTGATGTCGATGGAGGGCGAGGCGAAAATGATGCCGGCCGACTCGGAGGCGCGGTCGAGTATGAGCTGGAAGCCCTTGGACTGGGCGATGCCCTTCACGGCGTTGTAGATTTCTTCCTGAATGGGCTCGATGAGGGAAACGCGCTTCTTGTAGAGCTCGCCCTCGGGACCGAAATATTTCTTGCGGAGCTCGGCGGCCTCTTTCTCCTTGTCGACGATGGCCTGCTCGCGCTCTTTTTTCTGCGCTTCGCTGAGGAAGACGACTTCGTTCTGGTAATTCTTATAGAGAGTGCGGGCCTGGTTGTCGACGGCCTCGACCTCTGCCTGCCACTTCTTGGACACTTGGTTGAGCTGTTCGCCGGCACGTTCGTAAGCGGGGATGTTGCTCAGGATATACTCCATGTCGATGAGGGCGAACTTCTGGGCTGACGCCGCGGTAAAGCCGGCGCAAAGCACGAGGAGGGTGATGATGATTTTTCGCATAGCTTTATATTTTCTGGATCGCGACTGACGGAAGACGGGCTCCCGCGGAGGAAGTTTTCCTCCTTGCTTTATATTGTCTGCATCGGACGGCGGAAGTTTTAGAACTCCTGGCCTATGATGAAGTGGAACTGCGAACCGCCGGCATTGTAGCCGTTGATCTTCTTCTGGAAACCGTAGGCCCAGTCGATGCCCATCAGGCCGACCATGGGCAGGAGGATGCGCACGCCCACACCGGCGGAACGCTTCATGTCAAAGGGATTGAACTGGCGCACGTGCTCCCAGGCGTTGCCGCCCTCGAGGAAGGCAAGGGCGAACATGCTGGTGGAGGTTTCGAGCATGAGCGGATAGCGCAGCTCGAGGGTCATGCGGCTGTAGGCGTAGGCGTTGCGGCCGTTGTTGCCCGCCAGCGAACCGTTGTCGTAGCCGCGCAGGCCGATGGTCTCGGTGGCGTAGCCGCTGGAATAGCCCGACATGCCGTCGCCACCCACATAATAGGTCTCGAAGGGCGACTGCTTGTAGCGGTTGTAGGCGCCGAGTATGCCGAACTCGGCACGGGTCATGAGCACGGGGGCCTTCACGCCGCCGGTCAAGGCGGTGAAGGTGCGGAACTTGGCCTTCCACTTGTGATATTCTATCCAGCGGTACTTCTGCTGCGCCTCGCGCTGATAAGCGGAACTATTGTAATTCGTGGCCAGATTCTTATAATCCTTGCCGTCCCACAGGGAGTAAGGCGGCGTAAGCGTTACGCTGGCCAGGAACTCGGAACCGGAACGGGGATAGAAGGGATGGTCGGTGGAAGAACGGCTGAGCGAGAGCGAAAGATTCACGTTGTTGCAATTGCCGTCGGTGATGAGGAAGTACTGCCACGACTTGAGGTTATAGCGCGTATAGGACAATTCGGCCATGAACATGAAGTAGTCGTCGGGCCAGCGCAGGCGCTTGCCGAAGCCTACGGACAGGCCGAAGAGCTTCACGTACTTGTCGGGTTCATAGTAGTTGCTGTAGTCGTAGTAGCTGCTGTTGGTACCGTAGCCGTAGAGGTTGTTGTAAAGGTTGTTGTAGCTGCTGTAATAGTTCGAGTTGACATCGCTCTGCTTGGAGTAATAGAGCGAGAAGGAGAACTGCGTGGGGCGCTTGCCGCCGAACCAGGGATCGAGGAAAGAGAGTGAGTAGCTCTGATAATACGTACCGTTGCTTTGTCCGCTCAGCGAGAGGGTCTGTCCGTCACCCTGAGGGATAAATCCGGCCCGCTTCGATCCGCGGCCGAAAAGGTTCTGCATGGAGAAATTGGTGAACTTCAGACCTACGCGCCCCACAATGCCCGTCTGTCCCCAGCCGGCGGAGAGTTCCACCTGGTCGCCGCCCTTCGTCACGAGAGGATAGGTGATGTCGACGGTACCACTGGGCTGGTCGGGCTTGATGTTCTTGAAAAGACCGGTCTGCAGTGCCTCAGGATCGAACTGGTTCATGTTGGCCAGTTCCATGACAGAACGCTTGATGGCATCCATGGAGAAAAGATCGCCGGGCTTGGTGCGCAGCTCACGGCGTATGACATTCTCGTAAACACGGTCGTTGCCGGTGATGCGCACATTGTTGAAGGTGGCCTGGCGGTCTTCGTAGATTCTCATTTCCAAGTCGATGGAGTCGCCGTCGACATTCACTTCCACCTGGTCGAGATTGTAGAACACGTAGCCGTTGTTGTAGTAGAGGTTGCCCACAGCGTCTTCGTCGGTGTAGAGGCGTTTCTTCAGCAGTTCGGTGTCGTACACATCGCCTTTCTTCATCTTGAGTCTGTTGGCAAGCAGGTTGGTACTGTAGACGGTATTGCCCACCCACTCCACATTACGCAGATAGTACTTCTGTCCCTGATAGAGATCGATGTATACATTGACATGTGCGTCGTCCACCACGGCCACGCTGTCGCTCTTCAACAAGGCGTCGCGATAGCCCCAGGAATTCATTTTGTCGATAAGGAAGCCCTTGTCCTCCTCGTACTTTTCGGGCAGGAACTTCTTGGAGCGGAAAATGTTGGCGAAGCTCTTCTCATGCGTCTTCTTCATGGCCCGCTTGAGCTTATTCTGGTATTTGCGGTCGACGCCGGTAATAAAGATCTTCCGGACTTTGATTTTCTCGTTCTTCTTGATGTTGATGTCGAGGAGCACGCGGTTGTTGCCGGTGACATCCTCGCGCTGCACGATATCCACATTGACATTCTTGAATCCCTTCTCCTCAAAGAAACGCCTGGTGTAGTACTCGGCACGGTCTATGACATCGGGACTGACCTGACTGCCCACCTGCAGACCGAGCTGCTTCTCCAATTCCTCGCGCTCACCTTTTTTCACGCCCGAGTAGTTGATACTCGATATGCGCGGACGCGAGGTGAGGTAGATGTGAAGATATATCTTCGCACCGACGATACTGTCGGCCTCGATGCGCACATTGGAGTAGAGCTTCTGCGCCATATACCGGCGCACGGCCTCGCTGACACTCTCGCCGGGCACATCGTAGCTTTCGCCTACGGTCAGTCCGGAAATGTTGAGCAGCAGTTCCTCGTCAAAGTTGTTGGTGCCGTCGACTTCCAGTGCCAGCCCACCCAGGACATACCGCTTGCGGTCATACGAATATGTCATTTCGGGTTTCACTTGCACCGGCACGTAATCTTGCGCCAGCGTGCCCAAAGCCGCGAAAGCCGCGAGCGTGAACATGATGATTCGGGAGAGATATTTCATTGAATGTCTTTGTTTGCTTCTTTCTTATAAGATAGGAGGAGATTCGTTATTCGGGAGCAGTGTTACTGCGCCGGATCGCCAGACACCGTCCGGGTCACCTGCTCACTGGTTTTTCCGTAGCGGCGTTCACGGCGGGCATACCATTCCAGTGCTTTCATGAAGTCGGCCTGGTGGAAGTCCGGCCAGAAGGTATCGCAGAAGTAGAGTTCCGAGTAGGCGCATTGCCAGAGCAGGTAGTTGCTGAGCCGCACCTCGCCGCCCGTGCGTATGAGCAAGTCGGGGTCGGGCATGAAGTCGGTGGCAAGTTCCGCCGCTACGGCCTGTTCGTCAATATCCTCCGGACGCAGTTCGCCGCGCACGGCCCGCAGCGCCAGCTGCTGTGCGGCGCGCGTTATTTCCCAGCGGGCGGAATAGCTGAGCGCTATGACAAGCGTCGTTCCGGTGTTGCGCGCGGTACGCTGCTCCAGTCCGGCAATGGCCCGGCGCACTTCGTCGGGCAGACGGCTGAGATCGCCTATGGCACGCATCCTTACGTTGTTCTTCATGAACAGTTCTTCCTCCATAGCCGTCAGTATGAGCGACATAAGCGCCGCGACCTCTTCGGCCGGCCGGTTCCAGTTTTCGGTCGAGAAGGTATAAAGCGTCAGGAAGTCGATCTTCAGGTTCGAGGCCAGTGTCGTTATTTCCCTGACAGTCTCCACGCCCTGCTGGTGTCCCATGCTGCGGTTGAGTCCACGGGCCTTGGCCCAGCGTCCGTTGCCGTCCATGATGATGGCCACGTGACGCGGTACTCCGCTATTTTCCTTATCGTTTCCGGTGTATGTTTTCTGTTCGGACATGAGGGTCATGGTGTGTTCGTTATTGTTAGGCGTCCGGAGCGTCCGCCGGTCAGTCGTCGCGGTTGCAGGTGGGGCAACGCGGCGATATGTCGTAGGTAAGGGTCAGCATCGTCGTGCCGTAGTGATCCTTTCCTCTGAATCCGCTTGTCTTGATGCCGAGCGGCGCCTCCAGCCCCTCGAGCTTGTCGCTGAGCGAAAGGCGGAAAAGCCAGTCGAGGCCGATGTTGAGCCGCGGCGCCGCCTTGTATTTCAAGCCTACGCCGAGAGGCACGCAGAGGGTAAAGGCCTTTCCGGCGTCGGAGTAGGTCAGACCGAGCCCCATCTGCATGTAGGGAACAAGGCGCTTGTAGCCCTGATAGCCCTGCACGTAGCCGTAGGGCAGAAAGTTCAGCTCGTACACGGCGGTGAGGTCGGTCAGTCCGCCGTCCACCTTGAAGTCGAGCCGCTCCGTGCCGGTCGCGTCGGGCTGCGCGGGATAGAATCCCTTCATCCCCTTCGTGGCGCCGCTCAGCCGGGCATAGGTGAGCGAGGTCTTCACCGCCATGCGCGGATTGAGCAGGAAGCGGAGCACCGCGCCGCCGGCCAGATTGGTGTTGCCGTACCATGCCGAGTTGACATCGGTCAGCGAGAAGTTGACACCGGCGCCGACGCCTATCTCGCGGCGGTATTCCACCTCACCCTCCTGCGCGAGGGCCGTGGCGGCCGCCTGCGGCAGGAGGCACGCCATCAACAGGCAGAGGAGAAAGCGCATCGTCCGGCTCATCACTTTTATTCCTTAAATAAGTATTCGAAACTATCGGTTCGGGGGCACTTACTCGAAGGCCATCGGCGGCTGCTGCCAGCCAAGACGGTTGTAGCGTCCGCGCCAAAGGTCGCCGGCCTTTCCGTCGACCACCCAGAGGAAGTTGTCGGCATCGGCGGCCACGGCCACGCGGGCCGCTTCCTCTACCGGGAAGGGGAACTCGCCCACGGCCCAGGTGCGGCCGTTGTCGCGACTCACGTAGAGCACAGGGACGCCTCCGTCCTGCTGCCGGCCGACGAGACAGGTTACACCGTCATAGGTGAAGAGCTGCGGCTCGACCAAGGCCGGGCAATGAAAACTTTGGTCGTCGACGGGCGGCAGATAATACCAGCCATCGCCCGCCGCAGCGGACTTGTCGACCGTACGCCGCCACACCGCCGTAGCACCGGCGGCGTCGCGACCCGTCACGATATATTCCTCGATGTCGTTGTCGTACAACGATTTCAGCACGCAGCCGCGCACATCGGCCACCGGCAGATGCTGCGGTTCGTCGGCCGGCTCAGCGGTCCAGGTGGCGCCGCCGTCAACGGAACGGACGAAGGCGCCGTTCTTCATGCCTACAAGCATCGATCTGCCGGCCACCACAAGGCGGTCTACACTGCCGGCCGGAGCCACAGGCGTCCACTCCATGCCATCGGCCGAAACGGCCGGTCCGTCGGAGGTTATGCCGTAGAAACGACCCGCTGCGCCGGCTACCACCGAGAGGGGATCGGGAGCGAGAGCGGGTTCATGCCGCGTCCAGGCGTCATCCTTGCGTTCGGCCACCACGTTGCGGCCTTCATGCGTACCGTAGAGCAGCAGCGCGCGGTCGGCGGCGCGGCTCACGAGGCGTACGGAGCCTTGTGCGAGCGAAGCGGGCAGGGCGCCGCCGGCCTCCACCTTGCGCCACACGAAGGAGTCTGCCTCCTCCCGATGCACGTTGAGCCGGAGCGAATAGGTGCGGCGCGAAACGCCGTCGGTGGCATACACCGTGACGAAGCGCTCCACCGAGCAGTCGATGCTGTCGCTGCGTGAGAAGATGGAGTCTTCGCCCGTAGCGAGCGAACGTATGAGCAAGGCGCCGGTAGCGTTGAATTCCGAGAATATGGTGCGGTCCACCAACGTGCCTACGGGCAGCGAATCGGCGTTGAAGATGCGCTGTCCGTGGTGGTCGATGCTGAGCGGATAGTACGAGCCGGTAATGGCGGCGCGATAGGTCGTATCCTTGCCGGCATTGGTTTTGGCGTTCACCATACGGTAAAACGTGCCGAGCGAGGCGGAAGTCACAATGCAGTCGCGCGAGGAAGTCACCTCATAGGTGCTGTCCGAATCGCACGCGGCGGTAAGCATGGCGATGGCCGCAAGCAGAAGCGGCAGCAGGGCGTATCTTGTTTTTTTCATATCGTCTCTTTTGGGCGGACACCGGAGCGCCGCACTGAAGCAGGAGTATATATAATGTGCAAAAGTACGCATTAATTTTTCAAATACGCAGGCCTTGCTCCTTATTTTGCATATTTTTAGAGGCGGACGGCTCCGCGCACTTCAAGAAAACAACGGGGGCGCGTCACTTTTGTTGTGACACGCCCCCGTAAAATTATCGTTTATCTATCGGGCCGGAAGTTTACCACTCCGACTCCCAATAGCCTTTCTTCGAGGCATCGTATTCGAAATCGCCGTCGTCTTCGAAGTCACCGGCACCGAGATTCTTGCCTCCGTTGTCGTTGAGAGACAGGGCGAGCATTTCGCCGCACTGCATCTCCACGCTCTGTGAAGCAGGTACTATATATGTTTTTTTCATAATGTGCGTTTTTATCTGATTATGGTAAATAGGTTTATCACTTCACGAGCATCTTGCGGCCGTTGACGATGTTCACACCCTTCTGGAGGCTCTGGAGGCGACGGCCCGAGAGGTCGTAGATTTCCATCTTGCCGTCGTTGCCGCCGAAGATGTCCTCAATGGCGGTCGTTCCGCCGTTGTTGTCGAAGTAGAAAGCCTTGGCGGCCTGCTCTACGGTCGGCGTAAGGTAGCACTTGTGCTGCGGACAGGTCACGGTACCGTCGGTCTTGAAGAAGCCCTGCTTGCCGGTCGACTTCTGGTAAGCGAGAGCATAGCCGCCTTCGGGAACGAGTGCGCCGTTCTCGGCGAGAACGCCGGTCAGCCAGCCGCTGGTGTGGGTATCTTCGTGATTCTTGAGCCAGCCGATGATGGTGTACTTGCTGCCAACCGTCGACTCTATGATATAGGGCACGTTCTGAACGATGTCGCCGCTTACCGGTGACAGCACCAGAGTTTCGCCGTTGTCCTCGGTACTGCTGCAGCCATAGAGGGTGATACCGGCAGGAAGCGTAGAGGGACACGGCAGGATCAGGGTGCTGTACTGACGGGTCACATCAAACGGATAGGTGTAGAGTTCACCATACGTGGCAACCTGGTCGAGGTAGTTCTTGATTTTCTGAGCCTCGGCGCTATGGTTAAAATCATCCATCTTGCAATATTTCGCCTCCTCCTCTATTTCTTCCGCATCTATTTCCTTTGCCTTTTCAATGGCAGAGTTAATCTCTTCGGGAGCGTCAAATTCTCGGGGGCCGACCACGATAGAACCGTCAAGTATATCGAAGGGCGTGGCGACTTTCAGTCTATCAAACTTTTCCGATACTTCCTCTTTGGTAATAGTCACATTAGGGAACGAAAGATTAGAGCCTTCGTGTCCGGAATTGGCAGATTTTGTCCAAGTCCAGATATATTGGGTATCACCGTTACCACTATTAATGGTCAAAAATATGGTACCCGTCTCATTAATGCTGAACCCCGCACCGTTTCTCGTACATGGTGTGAGATAATACACACCTGCATTTTCTTCATCCGTCAGCGAGTTGTGTGTATTGGCACTCTGAGCAGCTTCAATTGTGGGGATATATTTTCCTGTCGAGTGCTGAATCTTGAAACTAAACACGCCTTCATTATAGCCATTGTAATAGATATACCACTTGAAGTCATTCTGATTGGAATAAACTATATTGGTTTTTCCTTGATTATTGGCTACAATTTCACCCTCAGAGTTGACAAACCACTTGGAAATACCGAGATCACTCTGTATACCGGTGGCATTCTTCACTTCTGCGGTCGATAAAGGGAAGGGAAATTTTACATCTGCCGTCAACGTATATTGATTATTCACCTTAGCGAACTCCACATTTTCAAACGTACAGCCGGCAGTAGCACTGACAGCTGGCAAGAGAGTCATTTCGTCTGCCCACACTGCGGAATATTGTCCAGTAACAGGCTCGTCAAGCACATCATATCTAAGCGAGTAACTTATCGTCACAATATTTCCGAATGCCACGGAATAAAGATTCCAGTCATTATTCCCATTCAATCTTGTCACTCTGCCGCTTTCCCAATACGCGAGGGTACTGTTGGCACCATTATTGTCAACAATATTTGCAAAGTCGAATTTATTCCAACCTATATGACTTGCCTCACCATTAATGTTATACACATTGAAATTACCAGCCTCATTATAACTGCCGGTGGTCAAGTTCTCCGTAATATATTTACCCGTTGCGAACTGAATATTGTATACACCGTCTGTCTCTGTCTCGAAGAAACGGATGAGATACTTCTCGTTTCCGGCAATAGGCTGGGCATTGACATTCGTATCCACGACCGCACGCTTCAGAGTGGCAGTACCATTATCATACATCGGCGTCTCACCGTCACGAGCCTGAGTCATTATATACCAATGGTCGTTATCGTCTGCATCAGTGGCCGGCACGAGAAAATCCGCCTTTACAGAAGATACTGCAATAGACATATTCTCAGGCAAAGAAGGCATCCTTTCGGCAGGATTCACTTTACCATCGTCAAAGATCCAAAGGTTACAATTCTGACTGGTACTGTTGTGTCCGTTGATTTTCATCCAAGGGCAATCAGCACTGTAACTGCCATTGTTGTTAAGACTGACACCGGCCGTGCCGTTGGGACGGAGCGCCCAGCTATGCTTTTCAGTATTGGCATTGGTTTGGTCAAGCGTCCAATAAGTAGAGGGAGTTGCGTCGAAAGTCACAGCAGCACCGCTTGTCACATCAGCAGCATTGATGTACTTATTGCTTACTTAACTCTTGAGATAATACTGGCCTGCTGTGCCAGTGGACTCAAGAATAAAATAAGTACCGGTAGCGTGACGCCCTTGAAGTGTGTTCTCATCATCGCCCAAATATGGGTTATGATCGGTAGCGTTACACTTAATCAGGTACGGTGTACCCGCTACGGGCGTTTCGGTAATAACCTCAGCCCCGGCCCCTACTGCCACAAACAGCAGGAGCAACAAAAATGTAATTTTTCTCATATATATTTAAAACTTAGTGATAATATATTCGATGTCAAGAAAATGCGACGCCGACATCTGTATTATACGGACAGCAGAAATACCCCCGGTAATGGCCATTCAGGGGCATTGTCTGAATAACGGCAGTGCATCTCTATGGTTATCTTATACCACCAAACGGGGCAAATTTACTAACTTTTTGTTATACAACAAATTTTTTCTAAAAAAATCGGACATAAGTTCCTATTCCTGATTTTTCAGGAAAAGTTTTCACCGGCATCACCCAACGACCGCCAACGGGAATTTCAATTCTCGCCTTAACGGAACATCATGGCTCGCACGTGCGCGTATGCGTATAGTAAAGAGAAAAAGTTTGTACGATAATATGTTTCATTTACGCATAACAACCTGGCGGACATCAATATATGCTGAAAGCAACCGCATAGGGCCGATCACACAAAAGCACTACTTGCTTTTCAAAATCCAAGTAATGCTTTTCAAATTCCAAGTAGTGCTTTCAGGGCCTGCAAGTAGTACTTTCCGAACGCCGCCAAGTGCCTTCATGAAAGAGCACTTTCATTCATCGTTTCTCTCTGTACATCAAACCATTACAATGAAAGATAGCAAAAGTGCACGCCCGTGGGCACCGGGGTAGGCTTACGGCGGGAAGAACGGCCTTACGGAACAGCACAAAAGCACTACTTGCTTTTTAAATTCCAAGTAGTGCTTTCAAGGCCTGCAAGCAGTGCTTTCCGAACGCCGCCAAGTGCCTTCATGAAAGGACACTTTCATTCATCATTTTCCTTTGTGCGACAACACATTACGATGAACTGACACAAAAATCCGAAGAACTGCCGACGCCGGCGGGCGCGCGCGGGCGTAGGGAGGGCGCCGGCAGAGGGGCGGAAAGTCTTTGGGGCGGATGTGGCGGCGGTGTCGCGCTTTTTGCGTAACTTTGCCGTAGTTTTAATGCCCTGCCCCGCGCGGCACCCGCTGGCGGGTTCCGGCTTTTTCGGACACCCCGCCCCCATCTTTGCCCTCCGCCCATGACCGTCGACATCGCTTCATATCTGCCCGTCACCGACCCCACGTGGATTTTCTTCGTGGTGCTGAGCATCATCCTCTTCGCGCCGATGCTGCTCGAACGCATCCGCGTGCCCTCCATCGTGGGCATGATCGCGGCGGGCGTGCTGGTGGGGCCCTACGGATTCCACGTGCTCGACCGCGACAGCAGTTTCGAACTCTTCGGCAAGGTGGGGCTCTACTACATCATGTTCCTCGCCGCGCTCGAGATGAACATGCAGGATGTGCAGAAGATAAAAGGCCACGCCCTCACGCTGGGCCTGCTCAGCTTCGCCCTGCCCATGGTCATCGGCTTCGGGGCGAACTTCGGCGTGCTGCGCTACGGCGTGGCGGCATCGGTGCTGATGGCGGCGATGTACGCCTCGCACACACTGGTGGCCTACCCCATCGTGCTGCGCTACGGCCTGTCGCGGCGGCGCAGCGTGAGCATCGCCGTGGGCGGCACCATCGTGGCCGACACACTCACGCTGCTCGTGCTGGCCGTGGTAGGCGGCATGTTCAAGGAGGGTGTGACGGGCCTCTACTGGGTGTGGTTGGTGGTGAAGGTTGTGGTGCTGGGCCTGCTCATAGTGGTCACGTTCCCGCGCCTGGCGCGCCGTTTCTTCCGCCGCTACGACGACGGTGTGGCGCAGTTCATCTTCGTGCTGGCGCTGGTGTTCCTCGGCGCCGGTCTCATGGAGTTTGTGGGCATCGAGGGCATTCTCGGCGCCTTTCTGGTGGGCATCGTGCTCAACCGCTCCATCCCGCCCTCCTCGCCGCTGATGACCCACCTGGAGTTCGTGGGCAACGCGCTCTTCATCCCCTACTTCCTCATCGGCGTGGGCATGTTGCTCGACGTGACGGCCTTCGTGAGCCATCCGGGCGTGTTCACCGTGGCGGCCGTCATGGTGGCCGCAGGCTGCGCCACCAAGTGGCTCGCCGCCTTCCTCACGCAGAAGATCTTCCGCATGGACGCCACCGACCGCGCCCTGATGTTCGGTCTCACCAACTCGCGCGCGGCGGCCACGCTGGCCGTGGTGCTGGTGGGCTACAGGATCGTGCTGCCCGACGGGAGCCGCCTCTTCGACGAGGACATCCTCAACGGCACGATGATGTTCATCCTCGTCACCTGCATCGTCAGCTCGTTCGTGACGGAGCGCACCGCGCGGCGCATCGCCGAAAGCAAGGGTGCCGACGGCACCGAGGCCCGCAGGCAGAACGACCGCATCCTCGTGTCGCTGGCCAACCCCGACACCGTGCCCGACCTCGTGGCGGCCGGCCTCATGCTGCGCACGCCGGGCTCCGCCGCACCGCTCACGGCGCTCAACGTGGTGCTCGAGGACGACCCCGACACGCGCGACGAAGGGCTCAAGCAGCTGGAGCGCGCCGCCAAGATAGCGGCGGCGGCCAATGTGCGCCTCATCTCGCGCAACCGCTGGTCAGTCAACGTGGTGAGCGGCATATCGCACACCATGAAGGAATTCGAGGCCTCCGACCTGCTCATAGGCCTGCACCAGAAGGGACACCTCACCGACACCTTCTTCGGCAAGCTGGCCACCGACCTCGTGGCCACCGTAGAGCAGCAGATCATCATATACCGCCCCACCGTGCCCCTGGCCACGACGCGCCGCATCCACCTGCTCATACCGCGCAAGGCGGAGTTCGAGCCGGGCTTCCGCCGCTGGGCCGACCGCGTGGGACTGCTCGCCATGCAGCTGAGCTGCCGGGTGGAGATGTACAGCGGACGGGGCACCATGGAGGCCGTGCGCCAATACTGGGAGGAGCGCAAGTACAGCATCGGGAGCGAGAGCCATGTGTACACGGAGTGGCACGACTTCCTCTCGCTGGCGCACGCCTCGCAGCCCGACCACCTGCTCATATTCGTGGCCGCCCGCCGCGGCACTATCTCCTACCATCACTACATCAACCACCTGCCCGAACAGATCGAGCGCTATCTGTCGGCCCGCGGACTCATGCTCATCTATCCGCCGCAGCCCGCCGCCGTGACGGGACAGGCCTCGCTGCGCGCCGGCGTGCCGGTGAAGGTGAGGTAAGGGCCGCGGCGCACGTTTCTCTCCCCCTCCCCTATTTCCCAAGCATTTATCCGTATTCCTGCCATGAACGCAGTCATTCCCCCCAACACCGCGCCCGCACACGGCGACGCGGAGCGGCAGCTCGTCGATGTCGTGCTGCCGCTGGCGCTGCCCGGCGCCTACACCTACCGCCTGCCCGAGGTCCTCGCCGGCCGCGTGGAGGTAGGTTCGCGCGTGGTGGTGCAGTTCGGGCCGCGCAAGTACTACTCGGCCATCGTGGTGCGCCGGCCGGGCACGCCGCCGGCCGAGGGCGTGGAACTGAAGGAAGTGGAGGAAGTGGTGGACGAGGCGCCGCTGCTGCTGCCCGAGCAACTCCGGCTGTGGCGGTGGATGGCGCACTACTATCTCTGCACGCCCGGCGAGGTGATGAAGGCGGCGCTGCCGGCCGGACTGAAGCTCGAGAGCGAAATGCTCGTGGAGGCGGACGACGGGGCCGACGAGGAGACCGTGGCGCGCCTGACGGGACGGGCCGCACAGGTGATGGCGCTGCTGCGCGGCGAGAAGGCGGTCAGCGCCTCCGTACTCGAAAAACGGACGGGCGCCGGCGCGGCGCTGCTGCCGCTGCTGCGGCGGTTGATGGAGGCCGGCGCGGTGAAGGTGCACGAGGCGATGGGCCGCACGCTCCGCCCCCGCACCGAAACGCACGTGGCGCTCGCCGACAGCCTCGTTGCCGAGGCGGCGCAGCACGCCGCGCTCGACGCCCTGCGCACCGCGCCGCGGCAGGAACAGGTGCTGGCGCTGCTCATCGAGGAGGGTGAAATGGCGCGCGGCGCGTTGCGGCGCCGCGTGGAGGGGGCCGACGGCGCCCTGACGGCCCTGCGCCGCAAAGGCTACATAACGCTCCGCGAGGTGGCCGTAGACCGGCTGCCCGCGCGGCAGGCCGACCCCGACGCCCGCCGGCGGCCGCTCAGCGCGCAGCAGAGGCAGGCGGCCGACGCCATAGCCGCCTGCTGGCGCGAGAAGGAGGTGTGTCTGCTCCACGGGGTGACATCGAGCGGAAAGACCGAGATTTACATACATCTCATAGAGCAGGCGCTGAAGGAGGGCCGGCAGGTGCTCTACCTCCTGCCGGAGATAGCCCTCACCACGCAGATAACGGCACGGCTGGGGCGCGTGTTCGGAGAGCGGATGGGGGTGTACCACTCCCGACTGCCGGACGGCGAACGGGCCGAGCTCTGGCAGCGGCAGCTCACCGGGCGGGCCTTCCCGCTCATACTGGGGGCGCGCTCGGCGCTCTTCCTGCCCTATCGCCGGCTGGGACTGGTCATCGTGGACGAGGAGCACGAGACGAGCTACAAGCAGCAGGAACCGGCGCCGCGCTACAACGCCCGCGACACGGCCATCGTGCTGGCGGCGCAATACGGCGCGAAGGTGCTCCTCGGCACGGCCACGCCGGCCGTCGAGACCTACTACAACGCGACCGTAGCCGGGAAATACGGCTACGTACCGCTCACCGCCCGCTACGGCGAGGTGCTGCTGCCCGAGATAGTGGTGGAGGATGTGAAGGAGCTGCGGCGCAAGAAGCTGATGAAGTCACCGCTGTCGCCCCGCCTCATCGAGGAGGTGCGGCAGGCGCTCACGCAGGGGCAGCAGGCCATTCTCTTCCAGAACCGCCGCGGCTACGCGCCGGTACTGGAGTGCCGCACCTGCGGATGGACGCCGCGCTGCACGGCGTGCGATGTGTCGCTCACCTTCCACCAGCAGAGCCACCGGCTGGTGTGCCACTACTGCGGGGCGAGCTACGAGGTGCCGCGGCAGTGTCCCTGCTGCGAGGAGACGGACCTGCGCGACATCGGCTACGGCACGGAGAAGGTGGAGGAGGCCGTAAAGACGCTCTTCCCCGAGGCGCGGGTGGCGCGCATGGACCTCGACACGACGCGCTCGCGCACGGCCTACGAACGCATCATCAGCGACTTCCAGCGCGGCGACACGGACCTACTCATCGGCACGCAGATGGTGACGAAAGGCCTCGACTTCGACCGCGTGAGGGTGGTGGGCATACTCAGCGCCGACCAGATGCTCTCGCAACCGAACTTCCGCGCCTACGAACGGGCCTACCAGATGATGGCGCAGGTGGCGGGCCGCGCCGGACGCCGCGGCAGCCGGGGCATCGTGATACTACAGACGCGGCAGCCGCAACTGCCGGTCATCCGGCAGGTCGTAGACAACGACTACGCGGCGCTCTTCGGCTGCCAGCTCGTGGAGCGCGACGCCTTCCGCTACCCGCCCTTCTTCCGCATCATCGACATCTATCTCAAGCACCGCCGCGAGGACATCTGCGCCCACGCCGCCGAACAGTTCGCCGCCCTGCTGCGGCCGCACTTCGGCAACGACCTGCTCGGCCCGGACCGCCCCGCCGTGGGCCGCATCCAGTCGCTGCACATCCGCAAGCTGGTGCTCAAACTCGCGCCCGTACTCCCCGCCGCCGGCGTGCGCCGCACCTTGCTCGCCGCCCGCGCCGTCCTCCTCGCCCAACCGGCCTACCGCAGCGTATCGCTCTACTTCGACGCCGACCCGCTGTAGGAGCGGACCATGTCACCCTTCTTCTCATACCTTCACCGATTCGTCTCAATGTTCGAAGTGTTCTCATAAAAGTTCTTATAAAAACGCCCCGGGCTTTTCAAAAAGCCCGGGGAAATGAATCGAATGAATCAAATAAATTGAATACGTTGTACGCTTTATTCTGAAACGGGCCTAATCAAAAGCTTGTCTCTATAGAAGGTCCAGCCCACGTTCCAACAGCTACGATTGAAAAAAAGGACCCAAGCACCGTTATAATTGTATGGTGTAGAACTCCAATAAGCACCTTTTTCCCCGACATAGTATAATGTTGTTCTACTCCACCAGCCGGCGGCAGGAAGAAAGATAGAATTACCGTTAGGCCCCTGCACCCAATAACCATTATGACCTTTCTTTGTAGTCCAAGTACAGTTATCCTTTAATTCCTCAAATTCAGCCTTTGTAGGCAACCGCCAAGAGCCGCCCCAGTTGGCGCTAACCGCATCATAAGCAGGATTACCGGCAATGTCGCCCAAATCCTTGCCGTATGTTTCATTACTCTTCTCCGTATACTCCGATTTCGCAGAAGTTTTACCCCAAGCAAAATAATCGCCATAGTCCGAAGGAGAGGACGCACCCACATTGCAGGTGGCCCACTTCACGCTCAGGCCTAAATCGACATAGTCATGACCGCCAATGTTTCCATTTGGCTCGACAACTTCATCAAATACAGCATTTGTATATACCGAATCTATACTTTTCTCACTCGTAAAGAAGCCTCCCGTACTTACAAAAAACACAAGCAATAAAACGAGCAATACTATAAAAGCAGGCACCAACACACGGGGGCGTTTAAACCACGGTTTATCAGGTACCGGTTTTGGGACTGGCTTAGACGATAAAGGCGCCGATGAAACCGCCTTCCGCTCAGGCTCATGAATACTCGTACTCTCATCCACCGGCGCGTCGATAACCGTCTCCGCCGCATCGGCCGTCAGACTGTTCAGGAAAGAGGGGATGTCCTGATAGCGCTTTTTCCGTCCCGCCGACATGGCCTTGGCTATCGGCCCTACCAGCCGGGGCGGAATGGTGGCGGGGAAGGTCAGTTCGTCCTCCACCAGCTTCGTGGCCGGCGGCGGCACCACGCCCGAGAGGAGGAAATACAGGGTGGCGGCGAGGGAGTAGATGTCCGTGGCCGGCGAAAACTCCTTCACGCCGCCGTCGTCATACTGCTCCATCGGCGCGTAGCCGTGGCTGATGCCGACGGGCGTCGTGGAGGTCTGGTTGCCCGAAGAATCGTATTGCTTGGACAGACCGAAGTCGATGAGCACCGGCGCGTCGTCGCTGCCACGCACCATGATGTTCGCCGGCTTGACATCCAGATGGTTGATGCGGCCGGCATGGATATACTCCAAGGCCGCGCCCACCTTGCGGATGTAGCTCAGCGCCTTCTCCTCGGACAAGGGGCCGTCCTCGCGGACGACCTCCGAGAGCGAGCGGCCCTCGATATAGTCCATCACGTAATAGGCCGTGTTGTTCTCCTCGAAGGCGACGTGTATCTTGATGATGCCGGGATGGTCGAACTTGGCGATGTTGCGCGCCTCCTTCAGGAACTTGGCCTTGAGACGGTCCACGAACTCCTTGGAGCCCTGTGTGCCGAGAGTCACGTGGCTCGTCGACCCGTCGCGGTCGCAATAGTTCTTCGGGAAGAACTCCTTGACGGCCACCCTACGGCCGAGGCTCATGTCCGTTGCCAGATAGGTGATGCCGAAGCCGCCCTGGCCGAGCACCGCCTCGATGCGGTACGTGCCGTGGTGCAGGAGCACGCCGGCGCCGAGACCCTGTGTATTGGTCATATTCTGTTTCATCATTTATCTCACAGATGTTTAATCAATATTACGGCCAATATTACGGCCATCAGCAGCAGGAAGACCAGCAAAAGGATGTCCGCCAGGCGCCAGCCTTTTCCTTCCTTCAGGGGATCGCTGCCGCCGACAGAAAACAGGTCGTTCTCCGCCTCCTCCGCTTCGTCGCCGGACAGGCCGTCCGCTGCCGCGTCGCACGCTTCGGGCCGTTGCCCGTCCGCCTCGTCCACGACGGCGGCGAACCCGCTCTCACCGGTGCCCTCCACATCTGTGATGTGAATGACAAAGGCGGTATGGTTGTCGCGGTTGTCCTTCGTGACGGAGCGGAGTATCTCCACCTTGTGCTCCGCCGGCCCGCCCTGCTCGGAGAAGATGTTACGCAGCGAAGTTCCGTCGTCCATCTCGGCCTGCTCCAGCATGCCGTCCGAACACATATAGAAATAATCGCCGGGGCGGATGTCGGCCGTATGATAGACATCGGCCCGGGGCCGGCGCTCCATGTTCGGCTGCATCGCCCGGGTGATGATGTTCTTCTGCCGCGAGGTGCGGGCCTCCTCGCGCGTCAGTTCGCCCACCTTCACCAGGTCGTTGACCAGCGAATGGTCCTCCGTCACAAAGAGGATGCGGGTGTCGTCGCCGGTCTTGCCGGGCCGGATGTGATACACGCGGCTATCGCCCATGTGGGCAATGGTGGCCCCCGCATCGTGCAACTTCAGGAAAGTCATGGTCGTACCCATTTTCTTCACCGCGCCGTTGTCCTTCCCGTCGAGGGCGTCGAAGGCGGCGGCCAGCGCGTCGGCGAAGTCCTGGTCGGAGAAGGCGCCTTCCGCGTCGCGCCCGCCGTCGAGAACGGCCCGGCTCATGGCCTCGCACACCGTGGCGCTGGCCACTTCGCCGGCCTCGTGGCCGCCCATGCCGTCGCACAGGATGAAGAGCCGGTCGCGGGCGCTCTGCCGGCCGAAGAGGGGATAAAGGCTGTCCTCCTGATGGGGAAGGCCGGCGGCGTCCTTGCGCTGGCCGAACTCCCAAATACTGTATGCTTCAAGGGTATATTTCATCGTGCTTCATTTAAAGTGTTCCTTCGTCATCGGGTATCACGAATTTCAGGAAGGCGTCGGGCAACTTGAGGATGTCGCCGTGCGAGAGGACGATGCAGTCGCCATAGAGCAGGGGTTCGTCGCCGACGAAAGTGGGGTTGACTTTCTCCTTGAACAGGGAGAGATAGTGCACGAATCCGCGGCCGGGCACTTTCTTCACCTCCACGACGATATGCTCGCGGCTCATCCGCCGCCCCTCGGCCGTATCTATCTGGAAGTCGGCGGCCGACTTGCTGGCCTTGCGGCCTACGACATTGCGGCCGGGCCGCAGCTGAAAGGCTACATCGGAGCCCATCACCAGCAACCTGCCTAAGGTGAAATCCTCCGCCGGCGGCAGTTCCGTGGCCGTTTTCTCTTCGCCGGGATACACTGTGTCGGGGTCCTGGCCATACGTTGCCGCCTTCACGCGCCTGAACTGGCTGAAGGGGTACTTATGCCCGCAGACGGGGCAGGTCACATTCTTCGTCTCGATGTCGGGCTGGTTTCTCACGGAGAGGACAGCGCCGTCGAAAGGACACTTTATCTGTATTATATCTTCCATCTTTCTTTTCCTTATATTAAAATCCGGAACTGCCACTTCATAACCGGCATGCCGTCGTTGAAGTGGCCCCACATGACCATTACAGGTCATAGGCAGAGCCAGCTGAATAATCGATGTCATCGCCGGAGGCGGACATATTCCCGCCGGCGTCCGGACTGGCGAAGCCGCCCAAATCATCCACGGTGATGTGCTGGCTCCGTATGTCGGCCAGTTCGTCCTGCTCTATATTGCCGTTTCCGTTGGCGTCGGCGGCCATGTAGTCGAACTCCATGTCGCCGTTCACATCGACCAACGCCACTTCCTGACCGTCGACAATCATGCCGGCGACATTGGCGCCGGTATCGGCATCGTGAACAACGCCGATAACCTCAATGTCGTGCGTCGGATCATTCTGGGGGGCGGAGTAACCGACCGACACCACCTCGATGTCGGAAGCGGCCGGATCGTTCTGAGCGCCGCCGTGATCGACCGACACCACCTCGATGTCGTCGTCCGAGGCCGAGGCGGAGTATTGCGCCACATGGCTCGAAGAGTGGTCGATGCGGTTCCAGTTGAAGTGGTCGCCGTATTCGGCCTTCTCCGCGGCCGTCATGCCGCTCCACTCGTCGGCGGTGTACGTGCCGTATACCTGGCCGTGCCACTCGAAGGCGCCGCCGGGACCCGTCTCCGCACGGGCGGCGGCAAAGGCCTCGCCGAACGACATGCTGTCGTCGACGGAAGTCGCCACCGGCACCTGGTCGTCCACCCATTCGGGATGCGCGGGCGCCTCGGGACGGGCGGCGGGTGCTTCACCGGGATTTCCGCCCGTATCTTCGGGCTTGCCTGCTACATCCTGAGGCTTTCCGACCGTCTTCTCGGGCTTGCCGACTGCCGCTTCGGGCCGGTTCATGCCCATGAGTACGGACGATACGCCGCCCACCAGCAGAGCGGCGCCCGCGCCGGCGGCCGCTCTCTTCCAGCCGCGTCCGGCGGCCTTGCCGGTAGCAGCGCCGGCCTGTGCCGGCTGTCCGTATCTTGCTCCGTCGAGCTTGGTGCCCTCCTCGCCTTCTCCCAGGTAGATGGAGGCGCCGTCGTTGTATTTACGGTTCTTCATGTCTGAATATATTTTTAGGGTTGCATTCGATACACGCAAAGATAGATGCGCACCGGCGATACGACAAGTTTTTCAGCTGTTATTACACGAAATATCGGGATTTATGTATGAACTGCCGTCCGCGCCGGCCACCGCACCGATGGCGCCAGTCGTCACGTTCCGCTTGATTTCTTCCTTACGTTCGCCGTTCATAATGACAATGTTTTTTAAGCAAAGGGTTGTCCGTCGGTTGACAGTGCAAAGTTAGCGCGCCCCGCCGCCGGCTGCAAATTTTCGACGGCCTTCTGTATGAAATGGCGGGTTTACTCCACGAAATGTTTCCACGCGGCGGTCTTTTGCCGTCCGCCGCAACGGTCCGGACCCGGTGCCGCGTCCCCGCGCTTTCATCCCGCGTTTCTTCGCGCGTACACGCGTTAGAAGATTTCTTTGCATCTATCCTTCATTTCATCATAACGCGCTGACTGACATCGCGATTAGGCTGAAAGAAACGTGCCCGCCGGGCCTTCATTCAGGCGCTCCGTGCTTTCAGACCGACGGGCGCGGCCGGCCGGCGGCGGCCCGGTCGGCGCCGCCCTTCGCTTGGCGCAGGCCGAAGCCGGCACATTGCTTTCATCATTTCCATCTGACGGACAATCAGCTACAACCGTTTCACTTCCTTTTTCACGCCCCCGTTCCGCCGGTTTCGCTACGCCCCGTTCCAACGGTTCGGCGCCCGTCGGGGAGCACCGGCACACCGGCTTCAAAAAGCATTACTTGCTTTTCGCAAAAGCACTACTTGGAATTTTTACACGAGTAAGTGCTTTTCGCCACACCAAGTAATGCTTTTCGCCGTCGCCTACGAACCGCAGGAAACAGGCGTTTCCGAGGAAAAATTCGCGGCACTTTCCCGAATATTACCCAAATGCACCGGATGTTTCATTTTTGCGTAGTTTCCGCCGCATTGCTTTCAGCATAATTGCAATAGCTATCAATCGTTTACGATGAAATGAAGAAAAATAACCGAAACAATAAATTCCGGGACTTGTATGGGCGATGTAGAGGTGTTGTAGAGGCATTTCAGACTACTGTTCCCCACAAAAATGCGGATTTTCGACAAATTCCGCCCAAAACATTTCGTGTTTTCCGACAAATATCGCTCAAAACATTTTGCGTTTTCCGACAAATTCCGTCGGAAACATTTCGTGCATTCCGACAAAAGGCCTATCTTCGCGACAAATAAGAAACTGCAGGTTATGTCTGAGAAACTATTCAAACGCAAGATTTACGAGAAAATGCTCCGATGGAAACAGGAAAGCGACGGACAGACGGCGCTCCTGATAAAAGGCGCGCGCCGAATCGGAAAATCGACAATTGCCGGAGAGTTCGCCCGCAGGGAATATGACTCACACATCGTCATCGACTTCTCGATAGCCGACGAAGCCGTCAAGGAACTGTTCTCGCACATCTCCGACCTGAATTTCTTTTTCCTGCGTCTGCAGTCGCTTTTCGGCGTATCGCTGCACGAACGGAAGTCGGTCATCGTCTTTGACGAGGTACAATTGTTCCCGCCGGCCCGCCAGGCCATCAAACATCTGGTGAAGGATCGCCGCTACGACTACATGGAAACCGGTTCGCTCCTCTCCATCAAGAAAAACGTGAAGGACATCGTGATACCGAGCGAGGAGACGCGCGTCGCCATGTATCCGCTGGATTTCGAGGAGTTCTTATGGGCCATCGACAAACCCCAGACTTATGAATTAATCCGGTATTCATACCGGCAGCTCAGGCCGCTGGGCGACGCCATGAACCGCGACATTATGCGCCTCTTCCGCCTGTACATGCTCGTCGGCGGCATGCCGCAGGCGGTCAACGCCTATCTCGACGCCAACGACTTCTCGACCGTCGACGCCGTGAAACGGAACATTCTCGAGCTATACATCGACGACCTGCGCAGGATAGACCCCACGGGACGGGCCTCGCGGCTCTTCGCCTCGATTCCAGCGGAACTCGCGCGCAACACGGCGCGCTACAAGGTGGGCAGCGTCATCGAGCACGCGACGGCCGCCCGCCTCAGCGAACTGCTGATGGACATGGCGGACTCGATGACGGTGAACTTTGCCTACCACGCCAACGACCCCAGCGCCGGCTTCTCGCTCCACGCCGACCACGACCGCTTCAAGATGTTTCTGGCCGACACGGGGCTCTTCGTCACACTCGCCTTCATGGACAGCGACTATACGGAGAACGAGATATATCGCAAACTGCTGGCCGACAGACTCAATGTAGACCTTGGCTATGTCTACGAAAACGTGATAGCGCAGATGCAGAAGAGCGCCGGCAACGAACTTTTCTACTACACCTTCAAGGAAGAGATCCGGCAGGAGGGCGACGAAAACAAGAGGCCGCGCAATTACGAGATAGATTTCCTGCTCTCGCGCAAAGGCAAGGTGTGCCCCGTCGAAGTCAAGTCGTCGGGCTACAACTCGCACAAGTCGCTCGACAAGTTCCAGCAAAAGTATTCCGGCAGAATCCTTCACCGCTACCTGCTCTACACCAAAGACTTAAGAAAGGAGCAAGACATTCTCTGCCTGCCCGTTTATATGACCGGACTGCTGTAGGTAGGATACCGTATATGTTCAAAAATAAAACCCCGGGCTTTTTAAAAAGCCCGGGGAAATGAATCGAATGAATCAAATAAATCGAATGCGCTGCGCTTTATTCTGAAACCGGCCGAACCGAATACCCGTAGTAGCGATTAATCCGGTACACACTCCGATTGCCGCTATCGAAGTAGAGGCTATAAGCGGTGCTACTATCCTCGCTCGGCGAAGAACTCCAGTAGCTGCCGTTCTCTCCGGCGATGTAGAGCGTCGTCACGCTCCGCGAGCCGGCGGCGGGAAGAAAAATGGACTTACCGTTAGGGCCTTGCACCCGATAACCGTTATGACCGTTTTCTGTGATCCAAATCCAGGTACATTTATCCCTTAGTTCCTCAAGTTCCGCCTCGGTAGGCAGACGCCAGGAATCGCCCCAATTGGCGCGGGCCGGATCGTAAGAGGAATTACCGGCAATGTCATCCATTGTCTTTCCATAGGTCTTGCTATTCTTCTCCGTATACCCCGATTTCGTAGAAGTTTCGCCCCAGGCGAAGTAATCGCCATAGTCCGAAGGAGAGGACGCACCTACATTGCAGGTGGCCCACTTCACGCTCAGACCGAGGTCGACATAATCATGACCGTTATAGTCTACAGATGCTATTGAATCTCCTTCAGAATATTCCACTACATCAACTGCGCTATCTGCAAATACAGAATCGGAATCATTGAATCCTCCGCTACTTGTATTTCCGCACCCACGAAAAACTCCGGCAATCACAAATAATAAAACTATCAGTGCCAAAAGAATGCCTACTAATTGGAATCCCGTAGATTGCGGTTTCGACACGTTTTCAGGCTTAGAAGATGAAACCGGCTTAGACGGCCGCTGTGCAGGTGCTGGTTCGGGATGAGTATGGGGAAGCGTCTTGGTCATGCTGACCGTCAGACAGTTTCCTGAAACCGGCCGAACCGAACTCCCGATGTAGCGGTCGAAGAAGTGCACACAACGACTGTTACTACTGAAGTCAAGATTATAAGCGAATTCACAAATCTTTAAAAACGGCGTAGAACTCCAATAATAGCCGCTCCTTCCGGCGCGACTGAGCGTCGTCCCGTTCCGCCTGCCGGCGGCGGGGAGAAAAATAGAATTACCGTTAGGCCCTTTCACCCGATACCCCTTATGGCCGTTTTCTGTGGTCCAAGTCCAGGTACATTTATTCTTTAATTCCTCAAGTTCCGCCTCGGTAGGCAGACGCCAGGTACCGCCCCAATTGGCGCGGGCTGCATCGTAAACAGGACCACCTGCGATTTCACCCATCGTCTTTCCACAGGTCTTGCTATTCTCCCTCGCATACTCCGATTTCGTAGAAGTTTCACCCCAGGCGAAGTAATCTCCATAATCCGAAGGAGAGGACGCACCTACATTGCAGGTGGCCCACTTGACACCACTCGGAAGACCGAGGTCAACAAACTCATGACCATTGATATAAGAAGCAGACGATTGCGGTTTAACCTGCGGCTCAAGTTCAACGACGGTGCCCTCGTCCTTAAGGTCGGCCATGAAGGAGGGGATGTTCTGATAGCGGTCGCGGCGGACGGGCGCCATGGCCTTGCGCAGCACGCGGAGGGTGTCGGGCGAGACGCGGCGGGCGAGTTCCTTCTCCGGAAAGCCCTCGTTGAGAATGTCCGTGGCGTCGGGCGGGCGCTGGCCGGTGAGCAGCTTGAAAAGCGTGGCGCCGAGGGCGTAGACATCGAGCGTGGCGGGGAAGGTGCCGTCCTGGCGGTAGCGGGCCTGCTCTATCGGCGCGTAGCCCGGCGTGCCGAGGCCGATGGTGGTGCTCGACTCGGGTTCGCCGCCGGCGGTGAACTGCTTCGACAGGCCGAAGTCGATGAGGCAGACCGTGCCGTCGGTGCGGCGCATGATGTTCTTGGGCTTAATGTCGAGATGGAGCATCTGCCGGGAGTGCATATAGCTCAGGGCGGCGCCGGCCTGGCCGACGAGGGCAACGGCCTCGGCTTCGGGCACGCAGCCGCGCCGGCGGATGTAGTCGTCGAGGTTCTGGCCCTCGATGAACTCCATGACATAATAGGTCGTGTTGTTCTCGTCGAAGATGTCGAGCACCTTGACGATGTCGGGGTGATCAAGGCGGGCCAGATTCTCGGCCTCGCGACGGAACTTCTTGCGATAGTTCGCGAAGACGCTGCCCGAGGAGCCGTCGACCGAGCTGCCGTCGGCCTTGCGGCCGTTCACCTCGCTCATGAAGAACTCCTTGACGGCGACCTGCGCCTCGATATTCATGCGTCCCAGGTTGCCCTGCGCCTCGAACCTGGCCGAAGCCAGGTAGGTGATGCCGAAACTGCCCTGCCCCAGCACCTTCTCGATGCGGTACTTGCCGCGGCACAGGACCGCGCCGGCTTCAAGTGTCTTTACCATATCTATCTCTTGGACTTTTCAATGAATCTGCTGCCGCAGTAAGGGCATTTGGGATATTGCTTACGGAGGAGCTTATAGCTCATATTGCCCAGAAACCGGTTGCACTCGGGATTGGGACACACATAACGGTCCTGAAAATCCTCGGTAGCCTGCTCGAGGTCGCGGATGGAGGAGTCGTTCTTCCGCTTCATGAAAGAGAACATAAGCATGAACAGGCCGGCGACGACGAGTATGCCGGAAAATATCTGTATCTCATCCTTGTACTGCTCTCCCAGTATGAACGAGAGCACGAACGAGACGGCGGCGCCGCCCATCGTGAAGAACATGGGGAGGCTGGCGTAGATGCCCTGCTTCCGCTGGCGCTCCTTGATGGCCAGGCACCGGTCGTGATAGTCGTCCCACACGCGTCGGAGGGGCGATATGTCGAAGGCGCCGGGCGCGGCGAGAGCGGCGGCGGGCACCAGCTGGCGCGCCACTTCGAGCACGGTGGAGAGGTTCACGCCATAGCGTCCGGCGCCGAGCGCTACGGCATCGGCCGCCTTCACCCGCTTGGACATGATTTCCGAACCGTTGACGGCGGTGACATTCTGCGGATTCATATTGACCAGCGTCATGTTGCCGTCGGCGCCAATCCGGATTTGGGCGTGGGCGGCTCCCTCCGCCGGCCGGCACCGGCTGACGCTCGCGGGCACACTGCCCGGCGCGCCCACGGCGGCCGCCTTTCCGTCGACAGCCACGAGGAGGCGGCTCTGTCCGGCCTCGCGGCCGAGAAGTATCGTCTTACCTTTCAGTTTTTCCATGTGTCTATGTAGATTTCATTCATTGTTCGTTTTCTGTATTGCCCGCCGCCGGTTTCCGAAGTCCGGCCACGAACATATCGCGCAACTTGCGGAGCGCCTCTTTCGATATGCCTATCTGATATTCGAAGTTCTCGCCGTCGCTCAGCACCAGTTTCTGGCGGAGTATCGCTATCTGATACACATAGTTCAGATTGATGATGTGCCGCTTGCCGATTCTCGCGAAGATACCGGCCGCCTCTTTCAGACTATTGGCGAGAATGGTCTGCATCTGCGCAAGGTTCATGCACACGGTCGCCCTCATCCTGTTGTTCAGGACGATGTGGGTGTAGTTGCCGTCCGACTCGAAATAGACGATCTTGCTTATGTCGACCCGAAAGAACTCGTCGCGCGAGTTGAGATAAAGGAATCTGGCTTTGTTCATAAGATAACGCTGTTGTTTCCGCGGTATTTCTCCGGTCGCCATCCCGCAGACGGTAGAGGCCCGCCATATCCGTGCCTCCGGATAAGAGTTTAACGCACAAAGTACAAAAATAGTTATTTTTATACAAACAGATGAAGCATATCCCTAATTTAAATCAACAAGTTCAAAATTTAGACAGACTTTGGCTTCCACTACTTCGCTTTTCTGCCGGAAACAGGGGAAAACGGATGCCGGCCGGCCGCGAAAACACGCAAAAAGCGGGACATTCCCGAGGAATATCCCGCTTCGCTATTGCAAATATACAACATTTCCGCCCGAATACACCGCCTCATTTGCGGCAAGTAGGACAATCGTGCCAGTGGTCGGTCGTCACGAAATAGTCCTTGCCGCAGACACTGCAGTGCTGCTTGCGGTTGTTCTGGCCGTAACCGCCCGTGCCGACATGCGTCCTCACGCGGCCGGCACCGTGGCAGGTGGGGCACGAACCGGAGCGGCGGGCGGGCGTCTTTTTGCCGCCATTATTCCTCACCGGTTTGGCGGGATCAGTGTCATGGCTTATGGGGTCCACATAATTATCGCGCGGATCCCAGCCTTCCCTCGTGGCCCACCGGGCTATAAGCGAACTGGTGGTGCGGCCGGCGGGAGCGGTGGCGCGACGGTACACGTAGACATTGCCGCGGGCGTCTTTCATGTTCAGCAGGCCGCGCGAGTCGTCGAACTGATAAACAGAATTTTCGCCGTAGTACGACTTGCCTTTATAGACCTCCGCACTGCCGTTTTTGCCCACGTAGAACAGGGTGCCGTTCAAGTGGTCGCGGCCGTTGCTGGTGCAGTCGAAGCATCTCGACGGCCCGTCGGCCGTCGTGCGGCACACGAACTGACCGCTCCGCCCGTCGTGCACGACCGTGCGGCCGCCGGCATATACGGTCTTGGTGTGCTGGTAGTAGTAGAGCTGGGCGGGCGCTGCCAGCGAGACCAGCCCCAGCAGAAATATCATCAATGCTTTCATGGCGTCACTCTATCATTCCACCTACATCATTGGCCGTCTGGATACGCAAGACGCTACCGCCCCAGCCATAACCGAGTATGTGATTGATAACAGAACGGTTAGGCGATACCAATAGGTAAGTATTTCGCTGGGTGACCCAACCGCTTCCCTGATTCATGGTTCCATAGTTCCACGCCTGAAGATAATAGAGTTTGTTACCGTTGCTCTGAGTACTGTCATAGATAAACCTATTTTCAGTACCGAAACCCATGTCGAGAAATGCCAGATTACCTTCGAACTTGATCCAATAGCCCGAACCGCCGGTCGCCGGTTTGGTATTGCCGTCTTTATCAATATGCTTTGTTATCACATAGCGGGTATAGCCGGGCTTCTGCGCCGACACTCCCAACGATACAAACGCGAACAATGCCGCCAACGAGAATAGTCTTAAATACTTCATAATCTATCAGTTTTAAAAAAGGTTTCCACTTATTTCGCAACCACCGGCCCTGCAACCCTGAGAATATGCCCGGATGCAGCCGCCATCACGCTCCGGAGAGAAGACCGGAAGGGTTTTCTTTTCCATTTCGGTGTCAAAATTAAGCAAGAAACCACAAAATAGCAAATCGGGGGGGTAAAAATTGTTAAAACAGAATATTTTGTGAAAGCGGGCACTATTTCCGCTCATGAAGAGGCGCTCCGAGGCCCGAGGACGCGCCGCCGAGATTAACATATTTAACTTTCAGCAACTTTTGGTGAATTCAACACTCAAGTGCAAATT
>ENA-UOJC01001104-UOJC01001104.1-human-gut-metagenome-genome-assembly--contig:-C104-NODE-1104-length-39899-cov-6.800748_pt1 | contig 39899 bp, 41 predicted proteins | sample MGYA00242339_ERZ723886 | MGnify/ENA metagenome assembly ERZ723886 | reverse complement strand
GTTGGAGCTGTGATTACAGGCTTTCTAAACAACAGAAGATCGAAGCAAAGTTCAGATCAAGAATCCTCACCGGATGAATAAAAAAAGCCCGCTCAGCGGGCTTTTTTGCGTCTGTGCGCAGGCAGACCACAAAAAAGTATCGCATTTGTGTACACTCCACCCGTCACGCCCGTAAAGCGTGACCGGGATTGGCGTCCTGAAGCAATTTCCTGCGGTGATAACAAAGCCGCACCATGCTCCGCAGTTGTGCGGCTTTGTCGTCTGTGGCCCCAGTTTTATGGTGGCTCGGAGGGAGAGCCGCAAGGCTCGCCGGTTTTGCCGCAGGGTTGCCCGGTACGCCAATCCCTTCGAGTCACCGCCCTTTGATTGGCGTCAGATGGCGGTGGTTGTAGCAAACATGCAACCTACGGAGGCCGCAATGGCTGATATCACCCCCTTTAACTTCGGCACCCACCCTGTCCGCGTCATTACCCGAGACGGTCAACCTTGGTTTGTCGCCAATGACGTATGCCAAGCCCTTGGCTACAGCAATACCAGCAAAGCGATTGGCGACCACCTGGACGAGGACGAGCGTATGACCATAACTGCCAGTGACGGCCAAAGCTTTGACTCTAACCAGTCGTTAGAGTCAACCTCAAAGGGTGTCACGAATAGCGACACCCTTCGTAATAGAGGTGGTGCACGTCATTTAGTCATCATCAGCGAATCCGGCCTCTACGCCCTCATCCTTCGCAGCCGCAAAACCGGGGCACGCAAGTTCGCCAAATGGGTCACCAGCGAAGTGCTGCCCACCATCCGCAAAACCGGCCAGTACCAACAGCCTGCAGCGCAAGGCAGCCCTAAGATCGACTACACCCGCATCAGCCCCTCCCAAGCGCAAGACCTGCGTGAGATCGTGAAGGCCATTGTGGATGCCAAGATTCAAGGCCACGGAGAAACCTGGGCACGCTTGCAAAACAAGTTCCGCGTGAACAGCTACCTGCAGCTGCCAGCCAGCCGCTACGAAGAGGCGCGGGCGTACTTGATCAGCAAATTGCCGAACGGCTATGCAGGTGCGGTTTATGAAGAAAATGTGCCTCTAGAGCGCTTGGATGCTGCGCTAGCTGCTGCAAACACTGTAGCAATGCAGGTGCAGCATGCGGCCCTGATGTCCATGATGAAGTCCGAAGACCTGCGGCGCGGCCGCTGGATGGTGAGCTTTGGCTATGGCTCTGATGCTGCGCCGAGTGTGAAGCAGATTGATGGGAATGTCTGTGTGCTTCCCGTTGAGAAATTTCATTCGGCGATTGAGGACAGTCTTTCTGTAGACCCACAGGTGCTGATGCAACTGGCCACTACATGCATGAGCAAGATGGCCCGTATGGCAGCGCACAGCACCAAGGACTTGTCCGCCTAGGAGCTTTAAGCAACGCAAACCCGCTTCGACGGGTTTTTGATTCCCAGAGCTGCCAAGCAGCCAATGCCGCAAACCGCCCATCGAGGCGGTTTTTTCATGCCCAAACACAAGGCGCTTCCCTAACCCGGAGGCGCTTTTTGTTTGAGCAAGGAGAACACCCATGGGCACACCCCACCCTAATTCCCCGAACGGCTGCTGGCAGCGTCATGGCTACCGCAGCGAAAAGCCTGCAGGCAAGCCCTTTGCCGGTGTGCGCAACATCTACGCACCGGACGGCACGCTGGTGCTGGCCAATGCAGGTTATGACGAGCAGATGGCCTACTGCCGTGAGCACGGCCTGCTGCTCCCAGAAAGTGAGCTATCAGTGATTGACTGATAGGCGCTAGAACCTGATTTTGTTAGTGAGTTTGAAATGCAGCGATAGCGCCGAGTGGGCACCGGCCTTTTATTCCCACCAGAGCGTCTGCCGTGCGGGCGCTCCGTTTTTGCAACCTCAACCTACCGAGTGAAATGCGAGAAATGTGCATCGAACATAAGCCGCTGCCGGCACGCTTTGTGCCGACTGCCGTGCTAGAGAAAGTCAATCAGCTCGAGCCAGGCCAATGCGTGACCCTGCGCATGTCCCGTGTTGAGCAGGCAAATCTGATTCGCGCCGCCCGCAAGGTCGGTATGGCCATCACCACCTGCGTGGTGCAGCGTACCGAGAAGCCGGACGCCAAAGGTCAGCGCGCTTTCAGCATCTGGAAGAAATAAGGTTTACGCCCAGCGCCACTGGTCAGGCTGTCCAATCAGGTGGCGCATCTCCTCCCTCCCTCTCTTGCTTCGCCACTTGAGGTGGCGCTGGGCTTTTTATTCCCATTCCATCCCTAGCAATAAAAACCAATCATGCAGCAATCCGAGACAGCAGCTAAAGGCGTCCTGCCTGCAGCACCATTTTTCACAGATGAGGAAGTGAATCAGCACATCGTCACAGAAGGCTATTTCACTGCCCTTGATGCACTCTCCAAGGGGGCAATGCTCCAAATGCCGAATGTGCGCCTCATCGAGACACACGGCAACGAGCCCGATGTGCAGTTTTCGGTGCGCGCGCTGGGCTCACTCATGCTGTGCGTACTGGTCACCCGCAATGGCTTCACAGTCACCGGCACCAGCATCTGCATGGACCCCGAGCGCTTTGACCCCGAGATTGCCATGGCGCAGGCGCGCCAGTCCGCGGTGCGTCACCTCATTCCATACCTGGCTTTCCATGTCCGCACCGAGCAGCAAGCTGCAGAAAACGCGCGGCTGCAGTCTGCCAGCGCCACCGGAACGCCATCGCTGACATTCCCGGTGCTGCCGCCCGATGTAGAGCCAGCCAACTAACCACAAGCCACCTGCCCGGTGGCTTTTTTTTTCGCCCGCATGGTCAAGCATTCCCCCGAAAAGTGCCCGCTCCACCTGAGTGGCCACGTCTGGTGCTGGTTGGTGAACGTACAGCACGTCACCCAGCGAAAAAAGCAACCCATTGTCAAACCGGCCGGGATGTATCGCTGCGAATGCGGCGCCAGCCAGCTGGGCAAGCCCAAGAAAGAAAAGCATGTTCAAAAACCTGATTCTTTACCGCATAGCGGCGCAGTGCCCGCTGGAGCTGGCCGCGCTCGAGGAAGCGCTACAAAAGACGCCGTTTCAAAAGTGCGGCGCGACACAGGAAAAGTCAGCCGGGTGGCTTCCATCACGCGGCGAGGCAAACGGCCTGCTCGCTGAGTCGGTCGGTGGTCAGTGGATACTGCGTTACTGCGCAGAGTCCAAGCTGCTGCCCGCCTCCGTGCTCAATGACAAGGTGCAGGAGAAGGCGGACGCCATCGCGGCCGAATTTGGGCGCACGCCAGGCAAAAAGGAAAGGCGCGACCTCAAGGACGAGGCCAAGCTGGATCTGCTGCCCATGGCCTTTCCCAAGCGCTCAAGCATGTGGGTGTGGATTGACCCGCAGGCCAGGCTGCTGGCGCTGGATACCGGCGCGCAAGGCAAGGCGGACGAGGTGGTAAGCCTGCTGGTGGAAAGCCTGCAGGGCTTTGGTGTGGCCTTGCTTGATACCCAGACCAGCGCCCAGGCCGCCATGGCGCACTGGCTGCTCACCCAAGAGCCGCCCGTGGGCTTCACCATCGACCGCCAATGCAAGCTCAAAGCCGCCGACGAATCCAAGGCGGTGGTGGGCTATGCGCGCCACCCACTGGATATAGATGAGGTCAAGGGGCACGTGGAGCACGGCAAGCTGCCCACCGAGCTGGCCATGACCTGGGACGACCGTGTGAGCTTTGTACTCACGGACGCCTTGCGCATCAAGCGGCTCGAGTTTCTGGATGCAGTGCTTGACCAAGCCGGCGACGAAGGCGGTTTTGACACCGATGTGGCCATTGCCACCGGCGAGCTGCGCAAGCTGGTGCCCGACTTGATTGAAGCCTTGGGCGGTGAAGGCCGCACCGAGATTGGCCAAGCCATGGGCGTGACCGTATCCGGCGCCAGCACGCCGCCGGCAGACAGCGCCACCGACGAATCGCCGTTTTAAGGGGTGGCCATGGTTCACATTGAGGGCTACATCCTCCCCAAGCATTTCGTGCCGCTGGAGCTCACTGGCAGCGAGCGCCAGGCCTTGCTGCGCCGCGATGAAATCACCCTTCTTGAGGGGCTGCAGCGCAGCATGCAGGAGCAAGAACGCCCGCGCGTGCTGCAGCTGCCGGACCTGCCTTATGCAGCTGAGATTGCCAACGAGCTGGCCGGCAAGCCGCCCGACCACATCAGCCACGAAATGCAGCGCCGCCGAGGCTTTCACTGGCGCTTGGACACGCTGCTTTCCCCTGAGTGGGTGCTGCCCAATGGGCTGGTGTTTGGCGACAAGCACATGCCCTTGGGGCTCGTGAATTCCGCCTTCGAGCTCGTGATTCGCAACCTGCGAACGCCAATACGCACCGAAGTAAACAAGTTTTTCCCCGTGTGAGGCCTTCGGCCTCTTTTTTTCACCTGAATGGAGCTGGAGCACCATGGAACTGACTTTGAATATCGACATTGAGGCCGCCATTCAAGCTGCCCTTTCCCCTGAAAAAATTGGCCCCGCGGTGGATAAGGCGGTGAGTGAATGCGTCAATTCAGCTGTGCGCGAAGTATTCGGCTACGGCGGCGCTGTGTACAGGCAGCTGGAGGAGCAGTTTGCCGGCCTGATTCCGCATGGATTGAATGAAGGTGACGCGGCGCGCTTTCAGGTGGTGCTGCAAAACACCATCCGTGAGACGGTGGTGGGCACCAATGCCGAAGCAGTGCGCCTGGCCATCACACAGAGCGTGAACGAAATAATCGGCACCGAGGACAAGGCGCTCAAACTCAGCGACCTGCTGCGTTTCTACAAAGAGTCTTTGCACGACGATGCGGCCGAGTTCCATGCTCAGCTCGAGGAGAATGCTTACGTCGGCTATCACCTTTACTTGAATGGCGCCCCCCTGAAAGGCTACCTAAGCAAGTACAGCTGCGAGACACGCTTGGCCATCACCGAGGACGGCCGCGTTTATTCCCTGTTTCATAAGAACGAGCACTTCACCCCCGCGACATTCCCGCATGCCGCCATCAACGATTTCGATGTGGCAACGCTGTCGCTGTATGTGGGCCGCCGCCATCTGGTGATCGACATGAGCGCAGATGAAGTGGAAGATTTTGCGCGGCGAGGTGGCTGCCATGACTGATACAGCCAGCTCCACCCACTCGCGCACCGTCCAGCTCAATCGCCAAGTGCTGGAGCTGCGCCACCAAGCGGATGCGCTCAAGAGTCGCGCCATTGACCTGCGCCGCCAGGCCAAGTCTGCGCTGCTTTCCTCTGATGCCTTTGCCATGCGCCACGAGGCCAAGCAAAAAATGTCCGAGGCTTCGGACCTCAAGGCCACGGCCAAAAAGCTGGAAAAGGAACTGCTCGGCGCACTCAAGGAAAGCGCGGCGCTGCTCTCCAAGCGCCTGCCGCCCGAGTATTCCAGCTGGGACATCCAGAAAACGCGCGCCTATCTACGGGTGCTGGCTGTGCTGCAAACACAGACTTCGCGCGACAAGATCAACACAGCTTTGGCCACCGAGGCCATCACCGTGCTCTTGTCACACCCGCGCTGGACCAAGGCCGCCATAAGCGGCTATTCGGTGCTCAAGCCATCCGCTCGAGCCCTGGGGTAAAGCATGGCCAAGGCATTGCGCAATCACTTTCTGCTGTGGCCCACCATCGTGTGGTGCGTGCTGGTCTGCGCCACAACAGGCCTTGCCGGCACGCTCACCGACATGCTGGACCTTATTACCGCCGGCATCGTGCTGGCGCTGGGCCTGGGGCCCTTGATGTGCGTGCTCATCGATGCGCGACTTGCATCTTCTACCCCTGCGCTGGCATCGCTCGATTTAGAAGCGTGGGGCACTATCGACCATCTTTTGGACGAATAACGCTCATGGCATCCGTAAACAAAGTAATTCTCGTGGGCAACTTGGGGCGCGACCCCGAAATGCGCACATTCCCCAGCGGCGACCAAGTGGCCAACATTACATTGGCCACGACCGACCGCTGGCGCGACAAGAACACCGGTGAAAACAAGGAGTCGACCGAGTGGCACCGTGTTGTATTCCACGCCCGCCTGGCTGAAATTGTTGGCCAGTATTGCCGCAAGGGCAGCCAGGTGTATATCGAGGGCAGCCTGCACACGCGCAAATGGACCGACCAGCAAGGCATCGAGCGCTATTCCACCGAGGTGCGCGCGGACAGCATGCAAATGCTCAATACCCGCCGCGAAGCCCCAGAGGGTGGTGCCTATGCACCGCCGGCACAACGCCAGCCAGCGCCACAGCAAGGCCAGCAGCAGGCGCCCCGCCGCGGACCACCGCCCGAGGGCTATGCCGGTACCGCCCCAAGCAACACCGGCCGTGCACCCCGCCAAGGTGGTGGCAGCGGATTCGACGACATGGACGACGACATTCCATTTGCCGACCCCCTGCGCCTGTCTAGCCGCCTGCACTACGCCATCTAGGAGCCGGCACTATGGGTATGGCAACAGACAAGACGCCCCAAGAGCCGGTCAACCGCAGGCAGCGCCGGCTGCTCAAGCACAAAGGACGCATCACCGCCCACCTGCGCCCCGAGCCCAAGACGGCCTACAACAAGGCCATTCCGTCAATTGTGATTCGTGGGGCAATGCCCATGAGCCCGGAAATTCGCGCCAAGAACGCGAACATTCCGCAGGTGGCATGGCTGCGCATCCGCGAGGGCAACGGCGAGCACAAGGACATAGTAGAGCTGCTGTGCGTCTGCGGGACCATTGCCGAGGTGGCCAACATCGCCAAGGGAGACGAAGAAACGCGCCAGCTGTGGCTGGAGCCGGCCGCCAAGGCGCGCGATGCCATCCTGGCCATGATGCAGCGCCACCTAGATACCGAGGTGCTGCGCGTCACACCTGATGCACTGCGCTGGGTGCCGCCAATGATTGACATGTACACCGAGGAGGTGCTGCCCAATCTCTCGCTACTGGCCTTTACCAAGGCCTTTGGTACCGCCACCGACAAACTGATTGCCGAGCTGCAAAAGCTCTTGGAGAGGAGTAAAGAAATTGACAGTTCACATTGACAAAGGAAATTACCTCACGCTGGGCCAGCTCAATGCCAAGCTCGGCATTGTGAGCGTGACCGCCAAGGGGCTCGATGATTTAGGCGTGCAACCCGCCTACATCGTGGGTAACGCGCGCTACTACGCCAAGGACGCCGCGGAATTGGCCGGCAAAGCCATTGCGCGCCACTTCTTGGGCCTCACCCAGCTCTACACCATTGCCGAGCCCGGCCGCAGCCAGGTGCAAACCTGCCTGTGCACCAAGCGCTCCCCCCCCGACCACTCCGAAGGAGGCACCCATGACTGAATCCGCAATTTGGACGTACCTACAGTGGCTGCTTTCTGCAGCCACTATTGTTTTCACAATGCTGGCCGGCAAACGCCACTGGACAACGTGGTGGCTTGCCATCTTTGTGCAGGTGCTGTGGTCCTTCTACATCGTGGCCACCAAGCAATGGGGACTGATGCCCATGAACGTGGTGCTGTGGGTGCTCTACATCCGAACTCTCATTCTGTGGCGCCGCTTTGGCCGCGGGAATTTCCGCGAGCTCACCCCCCAAGAGCGCGCAGCTTACGAGTCTTTCAAAACCAAGCCATCGACCTTCCAAGCCTGATATGAGCAACCTCACTATTGAAATTCTCGAGCAGCTGGCCCCGCCAGAACACTGCCCATTCACGGGCCTGCCCTTTTTCATGTGGATTGAGCACCACGCCACAAAAAAATGGGTGCCCACTTACGGCGGCCCCAATGACAGCTACACCATCCCGAAAAAGGATGAAAACGGCTGCTTTGTACGAGAACGCTACGACCACGACTTTGGCGGCTGGGTGGTGGGCGAAGTCGAGGACGTGGGCATGCAGGTGGTCGATGACCAATCCATAGTGCTGGAGCCCTCGCACCCCAGCTACGACTGGCTCAACGAAATGCAGGCATGCAATCCGGCACCCAAGGTGCTGGGCTGGCAGCGCGCTGCAGATGATGATGAGCACATGCTGGACCCTCTGTTTTTCCTGGGCGAACTCAAACCCACCATCGTGACGGCCAGGCCAATGAGCACCACCGTGCAAATGCCAGCCCTCCCCCGCTCTGTGCATGACGTGGCGGCCGAGCGCCTGCGTCAGATACGCAAGAAGGGCTACACGCCGGCACATGACTTGAATTACCACGATGGCCAGCTGGTGCACGCGGCTGTGTGCTATTCGCTGGCATCGCGGCGTGAAGTCACCAAGGGCTGCAAGCCAGGGCTGTGGCCATGGGGCTCGGATTCGTGGAAACCCGGCTATGGCCGCACCGACCTCGTAAAAGCCGCAGCCCTGCTGCTGGCAGAGATTGACCGCCTCGATGGCGTGGCCGAGCTGTACACATGATGTACAGCGCCCCAAGGACGAAATACCCAGCCTGGCCATAGCGGCCAGTCACCACCCCCAAGCCACCTGCCCGGTGGCTTTTTTATTGGAGCACTGAATGACAAGCCCCACTCTCAAAGAGCTGCAGGAGCAGCTGGTCAATGTGAATCTGCAAATTCAGATCGAGGAAAAGCGCATGCACGGCGAAGCTGTCACCACCGTGCGCGAGCTGGTGCGCCGCTTTGAGCTCACCCCCGAAGAAGTGTTTGACCAAGCCACGCCTACGCGCAAGAAGGGTGCAGTAAAAGCCAAATACCGCGACCCCGCCTCTGGCGCCACATGGACCGGCCGCGGCATCGCGCCCGCGTGGATTCGCAACAAGAACAGAGACGCCTTCCTGATTCGCTAACGCACTGGAGCCAGACATGACAGATTTATCTCAACTCAAGGCATTTCGCTCCTCAAGCGAGGATGAGGACTATCTAATCGTGCTGGGCGCCACCACAGCGGCGCAGTTTCGTGCTGCCGCGGTTCTGGCCGGCTTGATTCGTGAGCATGCTCACATCGATGGCTATGAGCATGATGAACCCATGCAAGCCCATATCGTGCAGCGCGAGGACGAGCAGCAGCAGATGGTGTGGGACTGCGAAGCCGATGCCGACGACCCCGGCGCACAGCTGGGCATGGCAGCCATCACCTATTGGGCCGAGGCAGACACTTTTGACAAGGAAGCCGACCCCGCCGCGCAATCCATCGAGGCCTTGGCGCTGGCTCTTAACCGCGTGCTACACCCAGCCGTACACAGCGAATACCTGGGCGCTCTGCAAAAGCTGCGCGCCTAACTCTCGCCGGCTGAGCCAGCCGCCGCGCCCGTGAGCGCGGAGACAAGCGCGACCGCTGGAAAGAGCAAAGTGAAGAGGAACTAAGCCGGGAAGCTCATTTGTCGCGATTCGATCAGCAACTGATGTTTTCTGCTTACCGATAAAAGTGCTGTCTCGCGATTGCGAAAGAACACTGGTTTATTCAGTTTATTTCTGATGTGGCGAGTAGCCAATTTAATTGCCTGCTCTTTCGTCTTGCAAGCAAAGTTACTAATAAACCGCGTCTGTCCTATCTGTACATGACCGGACATAAACCAGCGACGGTATGCAAAACAAAACCGATCGCCGACCTCAATTGCTATTGGTTCATAGCCGCTCATATTGCACCTCATTCACCCAAAATTAGGCCCCATGAATATGCATAAGAGTTGAACTAATCGCAATCTGGTCATTAGACATTTTTGTAATTCATACCCCTGATGCAAACACCACAACACATAGCAATTCAGCTATTAAATTGGACAAACCACCCCGCCACTGAGCGGGGTTTGTTTTTTGGAGAGCACATGCTGACACCCCAATTCCTTCTCCCCGTGCACAGTGAGCTGGTGGTTGATCTGTTCGCCGGTGGCGGCGGCGCTTCCACTGGTATCGAGCAAGCCATCGGCCGCCCGGTAGATATCGCGGTCAACCACGACCCGGAGGCGGTAAGCCTGCACACGGCCAATCATCCGCAGACGCGCCACTTCTGCAGCGACGTGTTTGAGGTGGACCCGCTGACCGTGACAGAAGGCCAGCCCGTGGGCCTGCTTTGGGCCAGCCCGGACTGCAAGCACTTCAGCAAAGCCAAGGGCGGCAAGCCCGTGAGCAAGAAGATTCGCGGCCTGGCGTGGGTGGTTATCAAGTGGGCCATGCTGACCAAGCCCCGCGTGATCTGCCTTGAGAACGTGGAAGAGTTCCAGACTTGGGGGCCTCTTGGGCCAGACAACCGCCCATGCCCTGAACGCAAGGGCCTGACTTTCCAGCGCTGGAAAAAGCAGCTGGAAAACCTGGGCTACAAGGTGGAACACTGCGAGCTGCGCGCCTGCGACTACGGCGCACCCACCATCCGCAAGCGCCTGTTTCTGGTGGCACGCTGTGACGGCCTACCCATCGTGTGGCCAACATCGACACACGCCAAGCCAGACGCCAAGGGCAAAGTGCCCGCGGGCATGAAGCCATGGCGCACGGCCGCCGACTGCATCGACTGGAGTATCCCTGCCCCCAGCATCTTTGAACGCAACAAGCCGCTGGCTGACGCCACCTGCCGCCGCATTGCCAAGGGCATCATGCGTTACGTGGTGGAGGCCGAGCAGCCGTTCATTGTTCCGGGTGTTGCCGCCACTCTGGTGCAGACCGGCTATGGGGAACGCCCAGGACAAGCACCCCGTGTGCCTGGTCTGGCTAAACCGCTGGGCACGGTGGTAGCTGGTCAAAAGCATGCGCTGGTGCAAGCCTTCTTGACCAAGTTTCGGGCAAGCAGCGTTGGCACCGCTGCAGACGAACCTGTGCACACGGTGACTGCAGGCGGCACGCCAAAGCGCCCCAGTACCGGCAATACCATGGGCCTTGTCACCGCCAACCTGATTCACATGGGCCACGGCGAAGGCAAGGAAGGCGGTAAACGCTGGAGCCACGGCATCCGCGATGTGCAAGACCCGCTCAACACCATCACCGCCCAAGGTGCGGCCGCAGGCGTGGTGCACTCATTCCTGGTCAAGTACTACAGCGAAGGCGGCCAGGACGCAGCCTGCACAGACCCCATGCACACCATCCCCACCAAGGACCGCATGGGCCTGGTCATGGTACGCGGCGAACCCTATGCCATCGTGGACATCGGCCTGCGCATGCTCACCCCACGTGAGCTGTACCGCGCCCAGGGCTTCCCTGACAGCTACGTCATCGATACCGGCGCAGCTGGCGAGCCCATCACCAAAACCGCCCAGGTGCGCATGTGCGGCAACAGTGTCTGTCCGCCACTCTCACACGCCCTGGTCAAAGCCAACTACTGCGAGCGCCAAGCGCTTCAAAAAGCAGCCTGAAACGCCCCGAAAGGGGCTTTTTTATTGGTATCACCCTATGAGCAATTTCCGCGATTACGTCACCAGTACCGCATTTGCACTGACCATCAGCCACCGCCAGATCCAGTGCATGTGTGAAATCCACCAATACGGCGCCAGCTATCGCCTGCTGAGCACCTTCCAGGCTTTGGAGCGCAAGGGGCTGGTGGAGCGCGTCAAACCTGAAGAGAAGTGCACCGATGGCGCCATGATTCAGCTGACAGAAGCCGGTCATGCAGTCATCCCACTACTGAAACTTGCGGGCCTGTATGTCGAGTTGCCAGCACTTCGCCACTTCCCGCCACCACCGGCCATGGAAGCGTTTATTGAACAGCGCGAAGGTCAAAAGCCCGCGATGGTCTTTCGTGAAGTGGTAGCCCCCAGCTGCCCATAGAGCTATGGCTGACCAATGGCAGGCGGCCGACAAGGCCTACCAGCAGCACCACGCCAGCTGCGGCACCTGCAAGGGGGCAGGCCTGCGCCCCAATGAGGCACAAAGGTGCCCCGAGGGTCAGGCGCTTTGGACCAATTACCTCAACACGCCATTGCCTTTGTTTCTGACAAAGAAATGGCCACAAACGTCAACCTTTAAAAAGAAGAAATAACCATGGGAACACGCAAACGCGATATTCGTAGACTGCGCCGCCAGCGCGAGGAAGAAAAGCGCCAGCAAGAAAGAGGTGAAGCATGAGCCTTACACACTTCGCATTACTCGCAAAATTTGGCGACACAAATATCCCACTTGAAATGTGCTCAGAGGACTATTTTGGGATTGGCAGCCGCAAAGCATTAGAAGCGGCACGCACCAATGAGCTGCCTGTACCTGTATATCGTCTTGGCAGTCAAAAAAGCAAGTGGTTTATTGATGCAAAAGTTCTAGCGGACTATATTGACGATAAGAAAAAAGAAGCGCTGCTCGAATGGCAGCGCGTCACAGGTAATACGCACTAGATATTAGCGCTCGGGAATATCTGCCGGACGCAAGTGCGTATATCTCTTGAGGGTTGTCCAGCTATCATGCAACGTGAAGTGGGCAACCTCATGGATTGCATACCCTTTTTCAAAAAAACGACTCGTGGCCTCGTGCCGCGTGTCGTGAAAACAAATGTCCAGCCCAAGGACGTGCATAGCACGAGTAAATGCGGCACCTACTGATTTAGAATCGTAGGGAAAAATCTCATCTGTAACCCTAGGTTGCCTTTCAATAATATCCAATGCAGGTTTTAAAATTCTAAACTGCTTGCGATTGCCTTTTTTCTGCGTTGGGTGCTTAACGTCATCCACCCATGCAGTCCCATCTTCAAAATCAACATCCACCCATTTAATTCGGCAAATTTCTGCTTGCCGTCTTGCAGTCAGGAGCGCGAATTTAACTATGTCAGACATAGGAATTGAACCGCGCTTTTTTCCATCGAAATAATCAATAATCTTTGCTTCTTCTGCCGGCGTAATGCGGCGGTCACGCTTTCGAGGCTTTGCAATCAATTTAAGGCGAAATAGCTCGTGATATGCTGCATCAGTCACAGCATGCGGGTGCGACAGGTTAAAGATAGTGATTGCGCTTTGAAATGCTTGGCGCAGCCAGATAATGTCATTTAGAACGGTAGAAGGCCCTGCGCCATCTTTTAAACGTCTGTCTTTGGCGTAATCGACAATATCTTGCACCGTGATATGTCGCGCATCCTTGTTGGCCAGGCCTGTGGCGCGTAAGCGCTTAATGTCCGCGGTCTTTGAACGCCCCCAATCTGTAATGCCCTCGGATTGCTTAACATAGGCGTCAAGCACCTCCCCTATCGTCACCTTGCGCACATGGGGCACGCCAGTGGCGCGGGCCTTCTGCAGCTCAGCCTCGCGCCGTGTCATCCATGCTTGAGCAAGTGCCTTTTTGCTAAAGGTTTGTGACTCTTGGACCGTCAAAACGCCTTGGTCTTTAAGGCGAATAGTGGCGGTGTACGCCTTCTCTCCGTTAGATCGTGTGCGAGTACGTATGCTTCCCATGTCAGCCCTCCAGTGCGACAAAAGTTTTTGTCGCACTTATTGTCGCACTGACTTCGGAAAAATGATGATTTTTGGTGCAAAAAAGTGCGACATTCGCCCTTGAAAACACTAAAAACAAGACAGCAAAAACAACGATTTATGTATAAAAATCAACAAGTTAGCGAATATCCAAAAATGTCCATTGCGCCGATGCTGGATTGGACCGACCGACATTGCCGCTACCTGCACCGTCTGCTGAGCAAGCACACCCTGCTCTATACCGAGATGATCACCACGGGCGCCCTCATCCACGGCGATGTGGCACGCCATCTGCGCTTCAATGAGGAAGAGCACCCCGTTGCCCTACAGCTGGGCGGCAGCGAACCTGCCGATCTGGCCAAGGCCGCCAAGATTGGCCAGGACTGGGGCTATGACGAGATCAACCTCAACTGCGGCTGCCCCAGTGAGCGCGTGCAGCGCGGTGCCTTCGGTGCCTGCCTGATGAATGAAGCCCCACTGGTGGCCGACTGCGTCAAGGCCATGCGTGATGTGGTCGATGTGCCAGTGACCGTCAAACACCGCATTGGCATCGACAAGATTGAGAGCTACGACTTTGTGCGTGACTTTGTGGGCACGGTGGCTGAAGCAGGGTGCGACACCTTTATCGTGCATGCACGCAACGCCTGGCTACAGGGCCTGTCGCCCAAGGAAAACCGCGACATTCCACCGCTGCGCTATGAAATCGTGGCCCAGCTCAAGCGCGAATTTCCGCATCTGACGATTGCCATCAACGGCGGCATCAAGACCGACGAAGTGGTGCAGCAGCAACTGCAGGCCGTTGATGGCGTGATGATTGGCCGCGAGGCCTATCACAACCCCTGGTGGCTCTCCCGCTGGGATGAGCTGTATTTTGGCGCGCCACCTTCAGAGCTGACCCACATGGATGTGGAGCGCGCCATGGTTGCATACATGGAACGTGAAGCGCGCGAGCACGATACGCACTGGTATGCCATTGCACGCCACATGCTCGGCCTGCGCCACGGTCTGCCCGGTGCGCGCCGCTGGCGTCAGGTGTGGAGTGACCACCGCCTCAAGCATCTGCCCGCCAGCGAAGTCTCGGCCATTGCCAACACCAAGCCATCGACCGCTGAAGCCCAGTAAATCCCGCTGAAGGGCTCAAAGTCCTCTAAAAACATAGCTGCCAGCGCTTGCAAATGAAGCATTTCAGATAGGTAAGTATTTGAAATACTTATAAAACATGCGCTGGCAGCTATTATTTTTTATACCTTCCCAAGCGGCATGGCGTACACCTACAGACAGCCTGTCACCGCAGCGACTGCATCTGCAGAAATTGAGAGTTCCAAAGTGACCGCCCGTGCTTTATATTGCACTGCAACATTTAGCAGCGGACCTCACTATGCTCTACCAGATCTATGAAACCCAGCGTGCGCTGATTGAACCCTTTGCCGACTTCGTTCAGGCTACGTCCAAGCTCTACAGCAACCCCTTGCTGCCGCTGTCGCAGATGCCTTTTTCGCAGCGCATGGTGGCTGGTTTTGATCTGTTTTACCGCCTGGGCAAAGGCTATGAAAAGCCGCAGTTCGACATTCAGTCCGTGCCTGTCCATGGCGTCAATGTCACGATTTTGGAGCGCGTCGAAATCGATAAGCCGTTTTGTGAGTTGCGCCGCTTCAAGCGTTTTTCGGACGATCCGGCAACGCTGGATGCCTTACTGCAGCATCCGCCCGTTCTGGTAGTCGCCCCCCTGTCCGGGCACTACGCCACCTTGCTGCGCGACACGGTCAAAAGCCTGCTCAGCGACCACAAAGTCTTTATCACGGACTGGAAAAACGCACGCCAGGTGCCACTGGAAGAAGGCAACTTCCACCTGGACGACTACATCAACTACGTGCAGGACTTCATCCGCTATCTGCAAAAACAGTACGGTAACTGCCACGTCATCAGCGTCTGCCAGCCCACGGTGCCTGTGCTGGCCGCCATTTCGCTGATGGCCAGCCGTGGCGAGACCACCCCGCTGTCCATGACCATGATGGGCGGCCCCATTGATGCACGCCGCTCACCCACCGCCGTCAATGATCTGGCCACACAGCGCAGCTTTGAGTGGTTCGAAAACAATGTGATCTATCGCGTGCCCAGCAATTACCCCGGTGCAGGTCGGCGCGTCTACCCTGGCTTTTTGCAGTACACAGGCTTTGTGGCCATGAACCCCAACCGCCACGCCAGCAGCCACTACGACTATTTCAAGAACCTAGTCCAGGGCGATGACGCCAGCGCCGAGCAGCACCGCAAGTTCTACGACGAATACAACGCCGTGCTCGACATGGATGCCCACTACTATCTGGAGACGATTGAAACCGTGTTCCAGGAGTTCAAGCTGGTCAACGGCACCTGGGAGGTGCGCGCACCCGATGGCACGATCGAGCGCGTCAAGCCTGAAGACATCAAGACCACGGCGCTCTTTACGATTGAAGGGGAGTTGGACGATATCTCCGGCTCCGGCCAGACCCACGCCGCCCACGACCTGTGTGCAGGCATTCCCAACGATATGCGGCTGCGCTATGACGTGATCGGCGCGGGGCACTACGGCATCTTCAGCGGTCGCCGCTGGCGCGACATGGTCTACCCCAAGGTGCGCGGCTTTATCTATGCCCACCAGCCTGCCTCCACTGACAGGCCCGATCCCCTGCAGCAAGGGGAATATGTGGCCGAAGCTGACATACCACGCTGATTTGCGCGACACTCTGGCCTCTTACAAGCCCCATCCACCGGCGCGGGACTGCCTGTGCCGCCACGGTCGTTGCTGAAAACTGCATGCCTGAGACACCTACCAAGCCAGCCCTGACAGGACTGGCTTTTTCCATTGATGCTGCCCTGCCACAGACGCAATGCCAGCGCTGCGGCTACCCTGATTGCGCCAGCTATGCCCAAGCCATTGCCAGCGAAGGCGCGCCCATCAACCAGTGCCCGCCCGGTGGCCAAGAAGGCATTGCCCGCCTGGCCGCCATTACAGGCCGCCCCGCTGAGCCGCTCAACCACAAATTTGGCATTGAAGGGCCGCTGACCGTAGCGTGCATTGACGAAGACTGGTGCATAGGCTGCACGCTGTGCATCAAGGCCTGCCCGACCGATGCCATTCTGGGTGCAAACAAGCGCATGCACAGCGTGATCCCGCAGCACTGCACAGGCTGTGAACTGTGTATTCCTGTCTGCCCTGTGGACTGTATTTCTCTGGACGTCGTCAGTGGCGAGCGCACCGGCTGGGACGCCTGGTCTGCCCAGCAGGCCGAGCACGCCCGCCAGCGCTACCACGCCCACCAGCAGCGTCTGGCACGCAGCAAGCCAACAGTTACTGCGCCCAACGCCCAGGCTGCCGCGCCTGTCCCTGAAGTCGTGTCTGACAAAAAGGCCGCCATTGCTGCGGCGCTGGCCAAGGCTCGCCAGCTACGCAAGAGCAACTGATGGAAGCTTCTGGCGCGGGGTGACGGCCTGTGCCTGGCTCTGCGGCGCGCCATCTCCCACAAAGCTCTTGTAGACCCCGCAGCCCAGGTACACCCCATCCTGCTTGCACACGTAGGACATCTTGGTCTGCACTTTGTCTGTCGTGGGATTGGTAATGTCGTACTCCACCCAGCCAGCGCCCTGTTCGGCCTGCGCCACGATGGCTGCCAGCAGGGCATCGCCATCTACGCCAGACACATCCTGCACGCGGCTACCGCATTTCTCGGGATGGCCTCCAAAGGCCAGGTAGCGGCCACTGGCATCAAGCACAAAGACATACATGTCCCGGTCATGGAAGGGCTGCTGCGGGTCTGACAGGGCCTCCCAGTACTGCTGCAGCGGCATGCCCAGGCGCCGCAAAGCCACGGCGCGCTGCACCAGTGCTTCGGCCTCTACTGCCGTGCCCTGCTGCAGGCGAAAGCGCTCCACCACCCGCGACAGGGTCTCGGCACGCTGCTCCAGCGCCTGTGCCTCCTGCACCACACTGCGTACCATTTGCGCGTTTTCCTGCGTGACACGGTCAATGCCATGCACGGCCTGCTGGATCTGCGCCAGCCCCATGTCCTGCGCCTGCCCTGAGCCGGATATGGCCTCCACATGACCCGCGACCTGGCGAATGCCCTGGGCCACCTGTTGCATGCCAGCGCCTGCCTGGCGAATCAGCCGGGTACTGCTGGCCACCTGCTCTATGGAGTCCTGAATCAGATGCCGGATCTCCCGCGCTGCCTCGGAGGAGCGCTGTGCCAGGCTGCGCACTTCAGAGGCCACCACGGCAAAACCCCGCCCCTGCTCTCCTGCGCGCGCTGCTTCCACCGCCGCATTGAGGGCGAGGATATTCGTCTGAAAGGCGATGCCATCAATCACGGCAATGATCTCGGACATACGGTCTGCGCTGCGCTCAATCGCTTCCACAGAGTGCACCGCCTGTTCCATGACACCGCTGCCCTGCTCCACGACCTGGCGCAGCTGGGTGGTGTATCGGTCTGCCGCCACAGCCGCCTCGGCATTGTTCTGCACCACAGCGGTCACCTGCTCCACGCTCACCACGGTCTGCGTCACATTGCTGGCCTGCAGCTCGGTACGCTCCGCCAGGGCCTGGTTATCCTGCGTGAGTGCATGCCCGGCCTGTGTCACCAGTGCGGCATTGCTGCGAATTTCCGCCACCATGCTGGACAGCGCCACCACCATGCTGTCCAGCAGACGTGCCATCTCGCCGAGTTCATCCTTGCTGCTGGCTGTGATGCGGTGGGTCAGATCGCCATGCGCCGCCTTGTCCATGGCCTTGAGCAGACGTGCCACCTCATACGAAAAATTGCGATAGACGCTATAGAGCACAAACAGGAAGAGCAATCCACCTGCCGCAGCCACCGCCCCTTGCAACGCCACGTTCTGTGAAAAAACCGCCGTTGCCCATAAGGCAGCCATGGTCGCCAGCCCACTCACAGCTACACAGCCCAGTTTTCCTGCCAGCTTGCAGCGCCTCAAGATCCACAGCATCTCCGCCCTCGCCTTTGATTGGTATTGACCCCAAAGTTTGTAATCCCATGGTGCTGGCACTGCCTCGGGAGTTTTCCTAGCCGGGCACGTAATCCTCAAGCAAGCCAATGCTGCATTCATGCTTTTTTTGCATTTAGAATGCAAATTTACGCATGAAACGCATGAGCGCTTGTATTGATATCCCATAATGTGCGGATCATGAATCCCCTGCTCCAACACTTACAGCCTTATCCATTTGAACGGCTGCGTCAACTGTTTGCGGGGGTCACCCTTCCCTCGCATCTGAGACCTATCAGCCTGGGTATTGGTGAGCCTCGCCATGCCACGCCCCACTTTCTTACCGAGCAGCTGACCGCCCATCTGGACGGGCTTGCCAGCTACCCTGCCACGGCGGGTTCCATGGAACTGCGCCAGGCCTGCAGCCACTGGCTGCAGCGCCGCTATGGCATTGCCGTGGATGCCGCCACGCAGATCCTGCCTGTCAATGGTTCGCGCGAGGCGCTGTTCTCATTTGCCCAGACCATCATTGACCCCACGCAGCCCGGCGCTACCGTGCTGTGCCCCAATCCCTTCTATCAAATCTATGAAGGGGCCACCCTGCTGGCCGGTGCCCAGCCCTGCTTTGTGCCGAGCGACCCGGCGCGTAACTTCGCCGTGGACTGGGACAGCGTGCCTGCCGATGTCTGGGCCAAGACGCAGCTGATCTATGTATGCTCGCCCGGTAACCCCACGGGTGCGGTCATGCCGCTGGATGAATGGCAAAAGCTGTTTGACCTGTCTGACAGGTACGGTTTTGTGATTGCCTCAGACGAGTGCTATAGCGAAATCTATTTCCGCGATGAGCCGCCGCTGGGTGGCCTGGAAGCCGCCGTCAAACTGGGGCGCACCGACTACCGCAACATCGTAGCTTTTACCAGCCTGTCCAAGCGCTCCAACGTGCCCGGTCTGCGCAGCGGCTTTGTGGCGGGTGATGCCCAGCTGCTGAAATCTTTTCTGCTCTACCGCACCTACCACGGTGGCGCCATGGGCCTGCCTATCCAGCATGCGTCGATGGCAGCATGGTCGGACGAAGCCCATGTGCAGGAAAACCGCGCCATGTACCGCGAAAAGTTCGCGGCGGTCATGCCTATTCTGGAGCCTGTCATGGACGTGCGCCTGCCAGATGCCAGCTTTTACCTGTGGCCACGCATTCCTGATGCACTGGGCATGAGCGACACGGAGTTCGCCCGCGAACTGCTGGAATCCACGAATGTCACCGTGCTCCCAGGCAGCTATCTGGCACGAAACGTGCATGGGCACAACCCTGGTGCGCAGCGCGTGCGTCTGGCTCTGGTGGCAGAGACTGCAGAGTGCGTGGAAGCCGCGCAGCGCATCGCTGACTTTATTCAAAAGAAACTGAAATAGACCATGACCCAACAACTGCAACAAATTATCGACTCCGCCTGGGACAACCGCGCAGAAATTTCTGCCAAGTCGGCCCCCAAGGAAGTGGTGGAAGCCGTGGACTTCGCCTTGAACGCACTGAACAACGGTAAGTTGCGCGTCGCCAGCCGTGAAGCTGTCGGTCAGTGGACCGTGCACCAGTGGCTCAAGAAAGCCGTGCTGCTGTCTTTCCGTCTGAATGACAACAAGCTGATGCAGGCAGGCGACCTGAATTTCTTCGACAAGGTTCCTACCAAGTACGAAGGCATGAGCGAGGCTGACATCGCCGCCACCGGCGTGCGCGTGGTGCCTCCTGCCGTGGCTCGCCGCGGCTCCTTCATCGCCAAGGGCGCCATCCTGATGCCTTCCTATGTGAACATCGGCGCCTATGTGGATGAAGGCACGATGGTAGACACCTGGGCCACCGTGGGCTCCTGCGCCCAGGTCGGCAAGAACGTGCACCTGTCCGGCGGCGTGGGCATCGGCGGCGTGCTCGCGCCCCTGCAGGCCACCCCCCCCATCATTGCAGACACCTGCTTCATTGGTGCGCGCTCGGAAATCGTTGAAGGCGTGATCGTGGAAGAAAACTCCGTGATCTCCATGGGCGTGTACATCGGCCAGTCCACCCCTATCTTCAATCGCGAAACCGGCGAAATCAGCTACGGCCGCGTACCTGCGGGCTCCGTGGTGGTCTCGGGCAACCTGCCCAAGAAGACCAAGGACGGCAAGAACTACTCCATGTACGCAGCCATCATCGTCAAGACGGTGGATGCCAAGACACGCTCCACCACCAGCCTGAACGACCTGCTGCGCGACTGATAGACGCGCCGCATTGCGCTCTTGATACGCCTCAAACGCCTAGGTATGCCCTAGGCGTTTTTCTTGGTTTTTTTGTTGCACACTCAGGGGCATTCTGGTTTCACACAACAATGAGGCGAGGGAAAACCTATGGGCATGATGGAGCGCTTGCTACGCTTGATGGCGGAGAAAAAAGCTTCGGACATTTATCTGTCTGCAAGCTCGCCAGCACTGATCAAGATTGATGGTGTCTGCGTACCCATCAACAACCAGCTGCTCAGTCCAGACACCCCGCGCGCCTTGCTGGCCGAAGTCGTCAAACCGCAAGACATGGAAACCCTGCAGGAAACAGGTGAGCTCAATATCGCCGTTCCGCTGCAAGGCGTAGGCCGTTTTCGTATCAGCGCCATGCGCCAGCGCGGCACCACTGCCGTAGTGATTCGCTTTATCTCCCAGCAAATCCCCAAACTGCATGACCTGCAGCTGCCTTCCATTCTGGAGCAACTGGTGCTGGAAAAGCGCGGATTGATTCTGGTCGTCGGGGCAACAGGTTCGGGCAAGAGCACCACGCTGGCTGCGATGATCGACAGCCGCAATGAACAGAAAACGGGCCATATCCTCACGATTGAGGACCCGATTGAAGTTCAGTTCAAAAACAAGCGCTCCATCGTCAACCAGCGTGAAGTGGGCTCTGACACCCAGTCACTGCAGACTGCGCTCAAAAACGCGCTGCGCCAGGCACCGGACGTGATTCTGATCGGCGAAATCCGCGACCGCGAGACCATGTCTGCCGCCATTGCCTACTCCCAGTCTGGCCACCTGGTGCTGACCACCCTGCACGGCAACAACTCCTACCATGCACTCAACCGCATTCTGAGCTTCTACCCCGTAGAGGTACGTGCCACCATGCTGGGCGATCTGGCTTCATCCCTCAAAGCCATCATTACCCAGCGCCTGCTGCGCACGACCACTGGCTCACGCGTTCCAGCCACTGAGGTACTGCTCAACACCAAACTGGTGTCTGAGCTGATTGAGAAAGGTGACTTCTCCGGTGTGCGCGACAACATGGAAAATTCCATGGCCGAAGGCTCTCAGACCTTTGAAGAAGACATCGCGCGCCTCATCACTAATGGCACAATTGAGCGCAGTGAAGGCTTGGCCAACGCAGACTCACCCACCAACCTGATGTGGCGCCTGCAAAACGCACCTCAAGGCAATGTGCAGCCCCTCCGCACGGAGGTACGCGCCCCTGCTGATGAGACTTCTGCGGTTCCGGCCCTGCCTGCGTTTGACAGCGCATTGCTCAACACCTGAAAAGCTCCGTGACAGTTGTCAGGGGGCACAGACTGCAGTTGCATGCTGCAGTCTCGTCTGGATTCCTTTTATGTCTCGCACCCTGCAACTGGCTGAGCAATTGATCAGCCGCCCCTCCGTCACCCCTGAAGATGCGGGCTGTCTGGAGCTTTTAGCCGACCGCCTGCACGCGCAGGGCTTTACCTGTGAACGTCTGGACGGAGGCCCTGACACTTTCCGCGTTCACAACCTCTGGGCTATCCGCCGCAGCCAGCACCCCTACGCCAAAACCCTGGTCTTTGCAGGCCACACCGATGTGGTGCCCACAGGCCCTGTCGAGCAATGGTCCCACCCGCCATTCACCCCTACCTACCAAGACGGCAAGCTCTTTGGTCGCGGCAGCAGCGACATGAAGACATCGATTGCCGCCTTTGTGGTCGCGGCAGAAGAGTTTCTGGCAGATAACGCCGAGACTCCGTTGAACATTGCCTTCTTGCTGACCAGCGACGAAGAAGGCCCCGGCCATGATGGCACCAAGATCGTGGTCGAAGCGCTGCGCGAACGTGGCGAGCCACTGGAGTGGTGCATCGTAGGCGAGCCTACCGCCGTGAAGCAGACAGGCGACATGATCAAAAACGGCCGCCGCGGGTCGCTGAGCGGTCGCCTCACCGTGGAAGGCATTCAGGGCCATATCGCCTACCCACAACTCGCTCGCAACCCCATTCACCACGCCCTGCCTGCGCTGGCAGAACTGGCCAGCATCGAGTGGGACCAGGGCAATGCGTTTTTCCCGCCCACCAGCTGGCAGATCAGCAATATGCACGGCGGCACGGGCGCGACCAATGTCATCCCTGGCGAAGTCGTGATTGACTTCAACTTCCGCTACAGCTCGGAAAACACAGCCGAAAGCCTGAAGCAGCGCGTCAAATCCGTGCTGGACAAGCATGCGCTGGAGTATGACCTGGCCTGGGCGCTGTCTGGCGAGCCCTTCCTGACCACGCCTGGCGATCTGGTCACTGCTGTACAGCAAGCAATTCGCGCTGAAACCGGGCTGGAGACTGAGCTTTCGACCAGCGGCGGCACCAGCGATGGCCGCTTTATCGCCAAGGTCTGCCCACAGGTGATAGAACTCGGCCCACCGAACGCCACCATCCACAAGATCGACGAGCACATTGCCGTCGCCGATGTGGAACCGCTGAAGAACATTTACCGCCGCGTGCTGGAAAACCTGCACGCACGCCTGCAGCCTGCTGCACTGGAACAAGGAGCCGCTGCATGAGCCACGCTTACACCCTGCCCCACGGCAACACCGTGGGTGAATTGATTACAACCGGCGCTCAATGCCTGGAACAAGCTGGCGTAGGCTTTGGCCATGGCACCAGCAATGCCGAAGAAGAAGCCATCTGGCTGGTGCTGTTCAAGCTCGGCTTGCCTATCGACGCTCCACTGCGCGACGAAGAAGCTTCTGTAGAAAATCAGGCTGTAACGCCCGAGCAGCAAGCGCTGGTAGCTACGCTTTTTAAAGAGCGTATCGAGACACGCAAGCCTGCGGCCTATTTGACGAATGAAGCCTGGCTGATGGGCGTGCCGTTTTATATCGACGAGCGCTCCATCGTGCCACGCAGCTTTATTGCAGAGCTGCTGGCCGACGGATCCATCGACCACTTCCTCTCGGACAAGACCAAAAACGTGCTGGACCTGTGCACGGGCAACGGCTCGCTGGCCTGCCTGGCCGCCATGGCCTACCCCGAGGTCAACGTCACCGGCGCGGATATTTCCACGGATGCACTGGCTGTGGCCCGCATCAATGTGGACAAGCACGGTCTGCAGGAGCGCGTGACGCTGGTGGAAACCGATGGCCTGTCTAAGGTACCCGGCCCCTGGGACCTGATCCTGTGCAACCCGCCCTATGTGAATGCCGACAGCATGTCCAAGCTGCCTGCCGAATACCTGGCCGAGCCAGAACTCGCGCTGGCCGGTGGCACAGACGGCATGGACTTTATCCGCCAGCTGTTTGCCGATGCACCTGCCTGCATGACAGAAGACGCCGTGCTGGTGCTGGAAATTGGCAATGAACGCCCCTTCTTTGAAGCGGCCTTCCCCGAGATGCTGGTCTACTGGCTGGACACCAGTGTGGGTGAAGATGCCGTACTGCTGGTCACACGCCAGGAACTGCTGGCCCATGCCCAGCGCACGGCACAATAAGTTCCACACCAGCTTGAAATCATTTCAAGCCTTGTTGGCCTCTAGCGCTTATGCAGCAAGCGCTAGCAGCTATTAAATTTTTAACACCCGCATGATTTGCAACATCTGCGGGTGCGCTTTTTTCTCAAATCTCGATGATTACCCTGAAAAACGTCACCCTGCGCCGTGGCACCAAAGTTGTGCTCGACAGCGTCAATGCCACCATCAACCCCGGCGAGCACGTGGGTCTGGTGGGGCGCAACGGGGCAGGCAAGTCATCGCTGTTTGCCCTGCTCAATGGCACGCTGCATGAAGACGGCGGCGACTTTTTTATCCCTCCGACCTGGCGCATGGCCCAGGTGGCCCAGCACATGCCAGAAACCGACGAATCTGCCACACAGTTTGTGCTGGACGGCGACACACGCCTGGCTGAAGTGCAGGCGCGCCTGAAAGCCGCAGAAGCCTCTGGCGACGGGATGGCCATTGCCCAGGCCCACGCCGACCTGGCCGATGCCGGTGCCCACGATGCCACCGCGCGTGCGCAGGCCCTGATTCTGGGATTGGGTTTCAAGACCAGTGAGCTGGAGCACCCGGTCAACAGTTTCTCCGGCGGCTGGCGCATGCGTTTGCAGCTGGCCCGCGCGCTGATGTGCCCTTCGGACCTGCTGCTGCTGGACGAGCCCACCAACCACCTGGACCTGGACGCCCTGGTCTGGCTGGAAGCCTGGCTCAAGCGCTACCCCGGCACCATGATTGTGATTTCGCACGACCGCGAGTTTCTGGATGGCGTCACCTCCGTTACCTTTGAACTGGCCAGCGGCAAGATCACGCGCTACGGCGGCAACTACAGCAAGTACGAAGAACTGCGCGCCCAGCAGCTGGAGCTGCAGCAGGCTGCTTTTGACAAGCAGCAGGACAAAATTGCCCACCTGCAAAAGTTCATTGACCGCTTCAAGGCCAAAGCCACCAAAGCCAAACAGGCCCAAAGCCGCATGAAGCAGATCGAGCGCATGGAAAAAGTAGCACCTGTGCTGGCCGATGCCGAGTTCACCTTTGAATTCAAGGAGCCCGCCAACCTACCCAACCCCATGCTGGCGATTACCGATGCCAGCTTTGGTTACACCGACGATGCAGGCAATGAAACCGTCATCCTGCGTGGTGTGAACCGCTCGGTGCTGGCCGGTCAACGCATCGGCATTCTGGGTGCCAATGGACAGGGTAAATCGACCCTGGTCAAAACCATTGCGCGTACCATGCCTGCGCTCGGCGGCAAGGTCACCGAGGGCAAGGGCCTGAACATTGGCTACTTTGCCCAGCAGGAACTGGACGTACTGCGCCCCGATGAAGACCCGCTGCAGCACATGACGCGCTTGGCCAAGGATCTGGGTGCCGATGCCCCTGCCGCCAGCCGTGAGCAAGACCTGCGCAACTGGCTGGGCACCTTCAATTTCACCGGAGACATGGTCAAGCAACAGGTAGGCAGCATGAGCGGCGGCGAAAAGGCGCGCCTGGTGCTGGCCATGATTGTCTGGCAGCGCCCCAACCTGCTGCTGCTGGACGAGCCTACCAACCACCTGGACCTGGCTACCCGCGAAGCACTGGCCATGGCCATCAATGACTTTGATGGCACGGTGATGCTGGTCTCCCACGACCGCCACCTGCTGCGCGCCGTGTGTGAAGACTTCTGGATGGTGGGGCGCGGCGTGGTCGGCCCGTTTGACGGCGATCTGGACGACTACCAGCGCTATCTGCTCGATGAATCCAAGCGCCTGCGCGAAGAAGCCAAGCATGCCGAGCTACAGGCAGCCGCTGCCGATGCACCTGCGCAGGACGCGGCTGCACCCCAGATGGATCAGCGTGAAGCACGGCGTCTGGCCGCACAGGCGCGCCAGCAGCTGGCGGAAAAAACCAAGCCGCTGAAAAAAGAGTTGGAGCAGGTAGACAAAAAAATGGCCGCGCTGTCTGCAGAAAAAACGCAGCTGGAAGAAAAGCTGTCCACGCAAATTCCACCCGCAGAAATTGCTGAAGCCGGCAAGCGGCTCAAGGCGGTGGGCGATGAGCTGGACACACTGGAAGAGCGCTGGCTGGAGCTGAGCGAGGAGATCGAACAGCTCACCCAGCAAGCAGGTCTGGGCGCTTAACCAATGACTGCCAGGCCGATCATCCACCGGCTTGGCAGTCACTGGACTGGCCCTTGACAGGGACAGTCTCTCAGGGCTGCGCCTGTGTGCTGTGCTTATGCGGATGCAATGGACTGAGCCAGGCGCTCAATCGCCGCATCACTCAGGTCATCCACTTCCCATGAGCTGCGTTGGTCCCACTGCACAAAGTGCTTGGACTGTGAGCGCTCGTACAGCGGGTCGTAATGCAGGTGCATGAGCTCGTCAAACAACGATGGCAACGCACGAGCCTGCGCCCATTCCTGCCAGCGTGTCACGGTGGCATTGCCCTGGATTTCCTTCAGGAAGGACAGGCGTTCACAAAGCTTTTCTACGTCATCGCCCAGGTAGGCATAGTCGCGCAGCAGATAGCTCAGGCGCGCTGAGGCGCTGGCCTGAATCTCTACCACCGCCGACTGGCGCATGCACTGCACCAGCACCAGAGGCAGTGCCACGCGGCCAATCTTGGGGCTTTCGCCTTCCAGGTAGACGGGACGGCTCAGGTCCAGCGCCTTGAGCTCGCCAGCCAGCAAGGTCTCGAAATGCTTCTGACTGGGCTGTGCAACACCAGGCAGACTCCCGAGCAAGGAGCCCTTGTGGCGCGCCAGCCCTTCCAGGTCAATCACCTGCTCGCCCAGCTGCTTCAGCGCATGCAGCACGCGGGTTTTGGCGCTGCCCGTAGCTCCGCAGAGCACACGCATTTGCATCTGTGGAACGATGGATTCAATGTCGTCCACCACCTGACGGCGGAAAGCCTTGTAACCACCGGCCAGCTGCTGGGCATCCCAGCCCACCAGACGCAACCAGGTCACCATGGAACCGCTGCGCAGCCCCCCGCGCCAGCAATAGACCAGCGGTTTCCAGTTGGCAGGCTTATCGGAAAACGTTTCATACAGGTGCTTGGACAGGTTGGCTGCCACCATGGCAGCGCCCAGACGCTTGGCTTCAAATGGGCTGACCTGCTTGTAAATCGTGCCGATGGTGACGCGTTCTTCGTTGCTCAGCACGGGGCAGTTGATGGCGCCCGGGATGTGATCGAGCTCGAATTCCGCTGGAGTTCTGGCATCAATGATGGTGCTGTAGCTGTCAATTTCCGTGACGCGCACGGGTTGTCGATGGGACATCAGTTAGTCAACGCTTCTCATATGGCCCTTGAGACTTCGTACGATCGACATCTCAAAGCCCAGCAAACACAAAAGGAAGGTCGAACTCGACACACCCATTAACCGTATGGCGCAAGCATACGGATTCACAAATCCCCTCGCCGCTGCATTACCTCCGGCTGCTATGGAAGCCGCAGCAAGTAAGACTGAGCCTGACAGGCAATTCAGGGATTTACATATGTATACCTAATTTCAAAACGTGTAAGTATTGAGCTGCATTCTCCAGTCTTCGGTATCGGATAAAGGTCTATACGTGGTCTTGTATGAGACATAACTCTAGAATGCGCCGCACAAGCGTCAAGTTTTAAAAAGGTAACCCCATGGTGCAATTCTCCAGACGCCAGTTCATGAAAGTGACTGGCTCAAGTCTGGCAGCATCCAGCTTGGCGGTAATGGGTTTCTCGCCCACTGCTGCACTTGCGGAAGTTCGCCAGTACAAGTTGACCGCCGCCACAGTGACACGCCAGACGTGTACTTACTGCTCGGTAGGCTGCGGCATTTTGATGTATTCGATGGGCGACGGCACGCTCAACAACAAGCTGTCCGTCATTCACGTCGAAGGTGACCCAGATCACCCAGTGAACCGCGGCACACTGTGCCCCAAGGGCGCATCGCTGCTGGACTTTGTTCACAGCCCCAGCCGCCTCCAGTACCCCGAGTACCGCGCTCCTGGTTCCAGCGAGTGGAAGCGTATCTCCTGGGATGAAGCACTGGATCGCATCGCAAAGCTTCTGAAGGAAGACCGCGATGCCAACTTCATCGAAAAGAATGAAAAGGGCCAAACGGTTAACCGTTGGGTCACAACCGGCATGCTGGCGGCTTCGGCCTCCAGCAACGAAGCCGGTTATGTCACGCACAAGGTAGCCCGTTCCTGGGGTCTGCTGGCGCTGGACAACCAAGCACGTGTCTGACACGGCCCAACGGTGGCAGGTCTTGCCCCAACATTTGGCCGTGGCGCTATGACAAATCACTGGGTTGACATCAAGAACGCTGATGTCATCCTGATCATGGGCGGTAACGCTGCTGAAGCGCACCCCTGTGGTTTCAAATGGGTTACCGAAGCGAAGGCGCACAACAACGCGCACTTCATGGTAGTTGACCCCCGCTTTAACCGTTCTGCCGCTGTGGCCGATTTCTATGCCCCTATCCGTTCGGGCTCGGACATCGTGTTCCTCGGAGGCATCATCAACTACCTGTTGACGAACGACAAGATCCACCACGAATACGTGAAGAACTACACAGACTTCTCGTTCATCGTGCGTGAAGACTTCGCGTTCGACGAAGGTATCTTCTCGGGCTACAACCCTGAAACTCGTACCTACGACAAGGCTTCGTGGGATTACGAACTGGGCGAAGATGGCTTCGTGAAGGTGGACCCCACCCTGCAACACCCTCGTTGCGTGTACCAGTGGCTCAAGCGCCATTACGCTTCCTACACCCCTGAAAAGGTGGAAAGCGTCTGCGGTACGCCCAAGGAGAAGTTCCTGCACGTTGCAGAAAAGTTTGCTTCCACAGCGCAAGCTGGCCGTGTTGCAACCATCATGTACGCCCTGGGCTGGACACAGCACACCATCGGCGCACAGATGCTGCGTACTGGTGCCATGATTCAGCTGCTGTGCGGCAACATCGGTGTGGCCGGTGGTGGTATGAACGCGCTGCGCGGTCACTCCAACATTCAGGGCCTGACCGACCTGGGTATTCTGTCCGCTTCGCTGCCTGGTTACCTGTCGCTGCCTAACGAAGCTGAGCAGGAATACTCCAAGTACATCGCTGCACGCACCCCTAAGCTGCTGCGTCCCGGCCAGATGAACTACTGGCAGAACACGCCCAAGTTCCATGTGAGCTTGATGAAGGCGTGGTGGGGCCCTGCTGCAACTGCGGAAAACAACTGGGCTTATGACTATCTGCCCAAGCTGGACATGCAGTACGACATGCTGCGCATCTTCGACCTGATGGTGCAAGGCAAGGTCAATGGCTACATCGCCCAAGGCTTCAACCCTCTGGCGGCTCTGGCCAACTCCAACAACGTGCGCGAAGGCTTGAAGAAGCTGAAGTTCCTCGTTGTGATGGATCCGCTAGTTACAGAAACTTCCGAGTTCTGGAAGAGCTACGGCGAGTTCAACGATGTGGACAGCGCCTCCATCCAGACCGAAGTGTTCCGTCTGCCTACGACCTGCTTCGCTGAAGAAGACGGTGCAGTGGTGAGCTCTTCGCGCGTGCTGCAGTGGCACTGGAAGGCTTCCGAACCTCCAGGAGAAGCCCGCACCGACATGGCCATCATGTCGGGCCTGCACCTGCGCCTGAAGAAACTGTACGAAACCGAAGGCGGCAAGTTCCCTGGCCCTATCGTCAACCTGTGGTGGCCTTACGCCCGCGCAGACCATCCTACTTCCGAGGAAATCGCCAAGGAATACAACGGTCGCGCACTGGTAGACCTGAAGGATGCCAACGGCAACATCATCCGCAAGGCGGGTGAACAGCTGGGCGGCTTTGGAGAGCTGCGTGATGACGGTTCGACCGTGTGCGGTTGCTGGATCTGGTCCGGCTGCTGGACATCGTCGGGCAACCAGATGGCTCGCCGCGACAACAGCGACCCAACAGGTATCGGCAATACACTGAACTGGGCGTGGGCATGGCCTGCTAACCGCCGCGTGCTGTACAACCGTGCCTCGGCTGACCGCCAGGGCAAACCATTCAATCCGAACCGTGTTCTGATCGAATGGAACGGCAGCAAGTGGGTCGGTGCAGACGTACCAGACATCGCTCTGACCGCCAACCCTGAAGTGGTGAATCCGTTCATCATGAACCCCGAGGGCGTGGCTCGCTTCTTCTCGCGCAAGGGCATGAACGATGGTCCATTCCCAACGCACTACGAAGCGTTCGACAACCCACTGGGCTACAACCCCATGTACCCCAAGAACAAGCTGGCAGTGATCAACCCTGCTGCTCGTATCTTGAAGTCCACCGAAGGCACTCAGGGCTCGCCCGAAGAGTTCCCGCACGTGGGTACGACCTATCGTTTGACCGAGCACTTCCACTACTGGACCAAGCACGTGCAGCTGAACAACATCATTCAGCCACAGCAGTTCGTGGAAATCGGTGAAGCGTTGGCCAAGGAACTGGGTATCGAAGACAACCAGATGGTGAAGGTCTCGTCCAAGCGCGGCTTCGTGAAGGCAGTTGCTGTGGTGACCAAGCGCATCAAGCCTCTGCAGATCGACGGCAAGACCATCCACCAGGTGGGCGTGCCCATCCACTGGGGCTTCTCGTCGACAGGTCGTAAGGGCTATCTGGCCAACAACCTGACTGCTTCGATTGGTGATGCCAACAGCCAAACCCCTGAATCCAAGACCTTCCTCGTGAAGGTTGAGAAGGCATAAGGAGGAATAGCTGATGTCTTCAACCATGTCTCTCGATATCAAGCGTCGCTCTGCGACGACTACCCCCTCCCCCAGCGCGCGCGGCGCGCACGCTGGCGAGGTGGCCAAGCTGATCGACGTCTCCAAGTGCATTGGCTGCAAGGCTTGCCAAACAGCTTGCATGGAGTGGAACGATCTGCGCGATGCCATCGGTGTGGTGGATGACGGCTATAACAACCCGACCGATCTGACCGATCAGTCGTGGACCGTCATGCGCTTTACCGAGTACGAAAACGAAGCCACAGGCAACCTGGAATGGCTGATCCGCAAGGACGGCTGTATGCACTGTGACGACCCCGGCTGCTTGAAGGCTTGCCCTTCGCCCGGAGCCATCGTTCAGTACAAGAACGGTATCGTTGACTTCCAGCAAGACCAGTGCGTGGGCTGCGGCTACTGCGTCACAGGCTGCCCATTCAACATTCCACGTATCTCCAAGAAGGACAACAAGGCGTACAAGTGCACCTTGTGTTCGGACCGCGTGGCTGTTGGCATGGAACCTGCCTGCGTCAAGACCTGCCCTACCGGTGCCATCATGTTTGGCACCAAGGAAGCCATGAAGGATCAGGCCGAGACTCGTATCGCCGACCTGAACCGCCGTGGCTATGCCAACGCTGGCCTGTACGACCCACAGGGTGTGGGCGGCACGCACGTGATGTACGTTCTGCATCACGCTGACAAGCCATCTCTCTACAAGGGCCTGCCTGACGATCCTTCGATCAGCCCCATGGTCTCTCTGTGGAAGGGCGTTGCTAAACCTTTGGCTGTTGCAGCCTTGGGCGTTGCTGCCGTTGGCAGCCTGTTCCATTACATCACCAAGGGCCCGAACGACGTGTCCAAGGAACTGGAAGATGAAATGGAACGCAAGGACGCCGAAGCTGAGAAGAAGGAGAAGAGCAAATGAAACGCAATCCCCGCGACCTCGTGCGCTATAACGCATCGGAACGCGCCAACCAATGGGTGGTAGGCAATTGCTTCATCTTTCTGGCTCTGTCTGGCTTGGCGTTCTTTCACCCCGCCTTCTTCCCGCTGACTCAGCTGTTTGGTGGCGGCCCATGGACTCGCATCCTGCACCCCTATATCGGTGTAGTGATGGCCGTGTTCTTCATCATCATGGCGTTCCGCTTCTGGCGCTTGAACGTGATTGAGCCTCGCGATATCGAGTGGCTCAAGAACGTGAACAAGATGATTGATGGTGATGACCATGACATGCCTGAACAAGGCAAGTACAACGGCGGTCAAAAGCTGTTGTTCTGGGGTCTGGTCATCGGCATGGCTCTGATCACCATCTCCGGCTTCCTGATGTGGCGCGCCTGGTGGAACCTGCCCGTGGACGTTGTCCGCTCGGCTTCCGTCATCCACGCCGTCGCAGCAGTCTGGATGATTGGCCTGATCATCATGCACGTCTATGCGGCTATTTGGACCAAGGGTACGATCCGCGCCATGCTGTATGGCACAGTGACACGTGCTTGGGCCAAGCAACACCACCGCGGCTGGTATCGCAAGATGACCGGCGACAACAAATAAGTCGCCGCAGAAGCTGCAATAGAAGTCACTTAGACGCTTGTTGATTACCGCCGGTATTGCCCAGCTGGGCGTACCGGCGGTTTCAATTCAGGGATTTATTTCATGCAAACACGCATTCTCCAACCCGGCGAAATTGAAGCACTGGACAAGACCTCCTTCCCCCGAGTGCTGCTACCACAAGTCTCCACACTGTTTGCGGAACGTGCTGCGCGTCTGCGTCAACTGGCTGACGGCAATCCCATTGCCGACTATCTGCAATTTGCAGCCAAGATTGTGGATGCACAGCATGCGGCTGCAGGCTCCGTAGAACTGCAGCCCATGGACCGCAGCAACATCGAGCGCTCGCAGCAGTTCTCCATGCCCCTGCTGCCCGCCGCCGACCACATTGACCCCGCATGGCAGCAAGTACTGAATGCCATGCTGGACACTCTGTCTGGCAGCGAAGGCCTGCCAGAGCCCCTGCAGCCTTTGCTGCAGTCGCTGCGCGACCTGAGCCAGGACGAGCGCGACACCATTGCCAAGCGCCTGCTGCAAAAAGAAGTGGCCGCGCGCCACATTGGCATGGCTCCTTTCATCATGGCTGCCCTACAGGTCACCTACGCCAAGCGTGCTGCAGCCCTGGATGTGGAAGATGTTCCCTATACCGACCCTGCCACCATCTGCCCAGTCTGCGCCAGCGAGCCTGTCTCCAGCGTACTGCGCATTGGCGGCAAGGCCAACGGTCACCGCTATCTGCACTGCGGCACCTGCTGCACAGAGTGGCAGCTGGTACGCGTGAAGTGCTCGCACTGTGAATCCACCAAGGGCATTCACTATCAGAGCGTTGAAGGCAGCAAGGAAGTCGTGACCGCTGAAACCTGTGACGAATGCGGCACCTACCGCAAGGTCGTCAACCAGGAAAAAGACCCCATGGCCGAACCTCTGGCCGATGATCTGGCCACCCTGACGCTGGATTTGCTGATGAGCGAGAACACCCAGTTCAAGCGTGCCAGCGCCAACCCTCTGCTGTTTGTGGCTGTGGCCGAAGAACAGACAGACGCACAAAGCGCGGAACTGGTAGACCCTGCGGCAGAATAAAGGCTTCCGCATCCGCCGAAAGGCCGCGCAAGCGGCCTTTATTTTTGTTAGTACCGTTCACACCACCGTGCCAACCGCAGATCAAGGGTGGTGGGAGCGGGCCTTAGCCCCATTGCGAGTTCCACATTGAACACTGCCGCCCCCCGTCTGCCTTCGGTAGACAAACTGCTACAAACCCCCGTCTTGCAAGGCTTGCAGACTGAATTTGGCCGCTCCAGCGTGACCAATGCAGTTCGGCAAGTGCTGGATACCCTGCGTCTGCAGCTGCGTGATGGCTCGCTGCAGGCCGAGCAGGTGCAGGAAACTGTACTGACCACCGCTGTGCAGCAGCGCCTGACTGAGCGCTTTGCACCACGCCTCAAATCTGTGTTCAACCTCACGGGCACCGTGCTGCACACCAACCTGGGCCGCGCCCTGCTGCCGCAGGAAGCCGTAGATGCCGTGGTCGAAGCCCTGACCAACCCCGCCAATCTGGAATACGACCTGGAGACTGGCGGCCGTGGCGACCGTGATGATCTGGTCGAGCAGCTGATCTGCGAACTCACCGGCGCCGAAGCTGCCACCATCGTCAACAACAATGCCGCTGCTGTGCTGCTGACACTGTCTACCCTCGCACCCGGCAAGGAAGTGGTGGTCTCACGCGGTGAGCTGGTGGAAATTGGCGGTGCTTTCCGCATTCCAGACATCATGAAGCGTGCAGGCTGCCAGCTCGTGGAAGTGGGCACCACCAATCGTACGCACGCCAAGGACTATGCCGAGGCCGTCACCGAAAACACCGCCCTGCTCATGAAGGTGCACACCAGCAACTACGAGGTGGTGGGCTTTACCAAGAGCGTGTCAGATGCCGAAGTGACCGCCATGGCGCACGAGCGCGGCCTGAACATGATCGTAGATTTGGGCAGTGGCACCTTGGTCGATCTGCGCGACTGGGGCCTGCCGCATGAAGTCACCGTGCGCGAGACCGTGGAAGCAGGCGCTGATGTGGTGACCTTCTCTGGCGACAAGCTGCTGGGCGGCCCACAGGCCGGCATCATCGTCGGCCGCAAGGACTTGATCGCCAGGATCAAGAAAAACCCCATGAAGCGCGCCCTGCGCGTGGGCAAGCTCACACTGGCCGCGCTGGAGCCCACGCTGCGCCTGTACCTGCACCCCGAAAAACTGGCCGAGCGTCTGACCACGCTGCGCCTGTTCACCCGTCCCCAGGCCAATATGCAGGCGCAGGCCGAAAGCCTGGTGCCGCAGCTGCAAGCTGCGCTGGGTGCAGCCTGGGTGGTAGAAACTGCTGCCATGAACAGCCAGATTGGCAGCGGTGCCCTGCCCGTAGAAAACCTGCCCAGCTGGGGCCTCAAGCTCTACCCCGCCAGCGGCAAGCAGGCGGGCCGCCAGCTCACCCAGCTGGAAGCACGGCTGCGCGCCCTGCCGCGCCCCGTCATTGGGCGACTGCATGACGATGCCCTGTGGCTGGACCTGCGCTGTCTGGAGGCACACATGCAGCCCCAGTTTGAGCAGCAGCTCTCGCAGCTCTCAAAATAAATAGCTGCCAGCGCTTGATTTATAAGTGATTCAGATATAAATCATTCTGAAACCCTTGTTTTTTCAGCGCTAGCCGCTCTTTTTTTCATAAAAGCTACCGAGACAAGCCTGTACCGCAAACACGATGAACCGGCTTGTTTCCGCAGCGCTTGATACGCACCGCAGTCACGTGCACCGTGCATGACTACGGTGCACATTCGGGAAGTAATTGCATGATCATTGGTACCGCCGGACATATCGACCACGGAAAGACCACCCTGGTTCGCGCGCTCACCGGGGTGGAGACCGACCGCCTCAAAGAAGAAAAAGCACGCGGCATCTCCATTGAACTGGGCTACGCCTATGTGCCGCTGCCCAATGGCGATGTTATGGGCATCATTGACGTGCCCGGCCACGAACGCTTTGTGCACACCATGGCCGCCGGTGCCGTAGGCATTGACCATGCCCTGCTGGTGGTGGCTGCGGACGACGGCGTCATGCCCCAGACGCTGGAGCACCTGGAAATCCTGCAACTGCTGGGCGTGAAAAAAGGCACGGTGGCCCTGACCAAGGTAGACCGCGTGCTGCCCGAGCGCATTGCCGATGTGCGTGCAGAAATTGAAGTCATTCTGTCGGTCACTGCTCTTGCCGGCAGCCCCATTTTTGAAACGGCGGCCAGCCAGCCCGAAGACCCCGGCGTTGCGCATCTGCGTGCTCATCTGGAAGTGCAGGCGCAGATGATGCACGCCCGCCCGCAGGATGGCCTGTTTCGTCTGGCCGTAGACCGCGTCTTTACCCTGCCCGGTCAGGGTACGGTGGTCACAGGCACGGTGTTCAACGGCAAAGTCGCTGTGGGAGACGTGCTGCGCCACTCCAGCAGCGGCAAAGAAGTGCGCGTTCGCAGCATTCACGCCCAGAACCAGGCCGCAGAGGCGGGCGTTGCAGGTCAGCGCTGCGCACTCAACCTTGCAGGCATTGCCAAGGAAGACATCATCCGCGGCGACTGGATTGCCGACGCCCGCGTGCTGCAGGCCACCGACCGCATCGACATCCGCATGCACCTGCTGGCCGAAGCCCCCCGCATGCAGCAGTGGACCACGGTGCACGTACACATCGGCACCCAACGCTGCACGGCCCACATTGCCCTGCTGCAGGACGAGCCCATAGAACCCGGCACAGAAGCCGTCGTCCAGCTGGTGCTGGATGAGCCCGTCTTCGCCATCCCCGGGGACCGCCTGATTCTGCGTAACGCCCAGGCCACCCGCACCATTGCCGGCGGCATGGTGCTGGACCCTTACGCCCCCGCACGCAAGCGCCGCAGCGCGGAACGCTTTGCCTACCTGCAGGCGCTGGAGCAGCTGATTGCCACCGGCAGCCCCGAAGCGCTGATTGCCCACTCCAGCTACGGCGTCAGCCTCTCGCAGCTGCGCCGCCTCAGCGGCCATGCGCTCGATGCCCTGCAGCTGCCTGGCGTGCAGCGCATCGGCCAGACCGACGAAGATGCCATCCTGATCGACGCCGCACGCTGGAAGCAGCTGCAGCAGCAGGTGATAGACACCATCACCCATTTCCACGAGAAATACCCGGACGAGCCCGGCATCAACGCCGCACGCCTGCGCCGCATGGCCTGGCCCGGCCTGATCCACGCACAGCACGACAAACTCTGGCGCGCACTGATTGATCAACTGCTGGCTGAAAGGCACCTGTCCAGCAGCGGTGCCTGGCTGCACCTGCCCGGCCACAGCGTGCAGCTGACTGCCAATGAGCAGACGCTGGCCGAGCAATTGCTGCCCAAGCTGCAGGAAGGCCGCTTTGACCCACCCTGGGTACGCGACCTGGCCAATGACACCGGCACCAGCGAAGAACTGGTGCGCCAGCTGCTGCGCAAGCTCGCACGCCAGGGCCAACTGTTCCAGGTGGTCAAGGACTTGTTCTACACCGCCGCCAACATGGACGAGCTGGCACGCATCATCAAGACGCTGGCCGATGCCACGCCCAACGGCGAAGTCATGGCCCGCGAATTCCGCGACGCCACCGGCCTGGGCCGCAAGCGCGCCATCCAGATCATCGAATGCTTTGACCGCCTCGGCTACACCCGCCGCGTGCGGGACGCACACATTCTGCGCCCCGATGCCCAATGGCATAGCCACAAGGCCTGAGCATAAAATTGCCCGTGTTCGCGCATGTATCTTGCGCAACGCGCTACAATTTGCGCTTCTTCTTTGGAAGGCAATCGTGCCCGGTGGTGCGGCCAGGCTTCAAACTTGGTGGAGGGTGTTAGCCACTCTCGGGTTGGTTCGACTCCAGCTGCTTTCCGCCAAATTCAAAAGCCTTGGCTCCGTGTGGAGCCGAGGCTTTTTTCATTGTTAACTCATGACTAAAAACTGAGTTGCAGACCGAATTGACCACGCGTTTCTTTGAAGTTGCTTGAACCTCTTTGATAAGAAATATTGCCCCATGCACTCAGACTTTCAGTACTGGAAGGCATTACGACCCAGCAGTCACTGGATCGCATCGCCGAATTGGTCGCACAGTGGCGACAGACACACCAGACCGGTTCAGCACACTAAGCAATCGTGACAGGTAACGCTTTGATGACCATAGCTGCTGACCGCGCCCTGGTATGGATACGTAGAGACCTGCGCTGCAACGATCACGCAGCGCTCTACTACGCACTGCGCCGTTTCAAGCAGGTGTACTGCGCTTTTGTGTTTGATACCGACATCCTGCATGCGCTACCCAGCAAACAGGACCGTCGCGTGGAATTCATCCATGCCAGCGTCGTGCAGCTGCATGAGCAACTCCGAACGCTCGGTGAGCAAAGCGGCGTGCAGGGAGCCGGCCTGATCGTGCGATATGGACCAGCCTCCCAGTGCATTGTCCAGCTCGCCAGCGAACTGGGCGTACAGGAAGTTCTGACCAACCGCGACTACGAGCCTCAGGCCATGGCGCGCGACCAGCAGGTGCAGCAGGCACTGCAACAACTGGGCATTGCCTTTAGTGATTACAAAGACCAGGTGCTGCTGGACAGGAACGAAGTCCTTACACAGCAAGGCAAGCCCTATAGCGTTTTCACCCCGTACAAGCGCGCCTGGCTTCAAAAACTCGATGCATTTCAGCTCACACCCTACCCCGTAGAGCGCCACGCCCACCATCTGGCAACATTGCCAGCACAAAATCTGCTGCCGACACTGGAAGAACTTGGTTTTGTCCGCACCAACTTGCACACACTGCTCCTGCCTATTGGCATGCAAGGCGCCCAGCAATTACTACGGGACTTTCTGAGCCGCATGCACCTCTACCATGAAGCCAGAGACTATCCAGGCCGCAAAGGGGTGTCATACCTGTCCGTGCATTTGCGCTTTGGCACGATTTCCATCCGCCAAATCGCTCAACTGGCCCATGAACGTGCAGCACAAGGTGACGAAGGCGCACAGACCTGGCTGTCTGAACTGGCCTGGCGTGACTTTTATTTCATGATTCTGTGGCATCACCCCCATGTAGTGACGCAATCTTTCCGCCCTGAATATGACGGCGTGCAGTGGGATGAAGCCCCTGCACTGTGGCAAGCCTGGTGCGAAGGCCGCACCGGCTACCCACTGGTGGACGCCGCCATGCGCCAGCTGCTGCAGACCGGCTACATGCACAACCGCCTGCGCATGGTCGTTGCCAGCTTTTTGACCAAGGACCTGGGCATTGACTGGCGCCGTGGTGAGCAGTTTTTTGCACAGCATCTGAACGACTACGACCTCGCTGCCAACAACGGGGGCTGGCAATGGGCGGCCTCCACAGGCTGCGATGCCCAGCCCTGGTTTCGCATCTTCAACCCCATTACCCAGTCACAGCGGTTTGACCCAGACGGTCGTTTTATCCGGCGCTATGTGCCAGAGCTGGCCAGATTGCCAGACAAACACATCCACTTCCCGGCCAGCATGCAGCCACAGCAATTGCAAGCCTGCGGCGTGCAGTTAGGCAAGGACTACCCACAGCCCATCGTAGACCACGCTTCGGCGCGCCAGAGAACGCTGATGCGCTTCCATTTTCTCAGCCAATCAGACAGCTGATGCAGCCATCACACCTTGGCCATGGAGAGAAGCACTTCTCCTGCAGCGCTGCATGAACGAGCTTTGTAGGATGACGCTTCCGCACACCACCACCCTCACACCATGGATGCATTACTGACTCACGGAACGGCATGGATCGTCAGCCTGTGCCTTGCGCTACTGCTTACCGGCTTGGTAGCAGGCACGCTGGCAGGCCTGCTTGGTATTGGCGGTGGGATTGTGATTGTTCCCATGCTGTATTTCCTGTTTCACCTGCTGCAGGTAGACCCAGCCGTGCTGATGCATGTGGTGATTGGCACATCCCTGGCTACCATCATCCCTACCTCCGTGATGAGCAGCCGGGCACACAACAAGCGCGGCAATCTCGATAAAGCACTGGCCATGCAGCTGCTGCCTGGTGTCTTGCTGGGTGTCTTGCTCGGTGCGCTGACCAGCCGCTATCTGGCAGGTACATGGCTGACTGTCATTTTTGCCAGCATGGCCTTGTTGATCGCCATCAAGATGGGCAGCAACTTTCAGGCCGCACCGCTTGGCCAGCATATGCCTGCACGCATAGGCAGCACTGCATTTGGCACCTTGATTGGTGGTGTTTCCACCCTGATTGGCGTCGGTGGCGGCACTTTGAGCGTACCTATTCTGTCCAGCTTCGGTATTCCCATGCGCACTGCCGTGGGCACCAGCGCCTTGATTGGCTGCTTTATCAGTATTCCGGGCACGCTGGCTTTCATCATCAATGGCTGGCACCAGAGCCAGCTGCCGCCCTGGAGTCTGGGCTATGTCAATGTGCTGTGCTTTGCACTCATTGTGCCAACCAGCATGCTCAGCACCTCCTGGGGTGCTGCCCTTGCAAGCCGCATCAACAACCAGCACCTGCAAAAGGTATTTGCCTTGTTCTTGCTGATCACGGCTGCGCATATGTTCTACGGATTGCTGCAACAGCACACCTGAGCGCTACCACCTCAAGCTGAATCACACCGGGTTTGGTGGAGGCTAGTTTGTTGAAGTGCAGGCGTCAGCCTGCACGGTCTTGGCAAC
>ENA-UOJC01001099-UOJC01001099.1-human-gut-metagenome-genome-assembly--contig:-C104-NODE-1099-length-40069-cov-10.330884_pt1 | contig 40069 bp, 43 predicted proteins | sample MGYA00242339_ERZ723886 | MGnify/ENA metagenome assembly ERZ723886 | reverse complement strand
CCTTCTGCTTCGTGGTCGTGACCGCCTACGCCGTCTATGCCCACCGCTGCAAAGCCACGCTGTAGTTTTACAACCAAGTAACCTTAGCAAAAATGGACTGTCTTACAGTCCTCTTTGTTGTACTTTGTTGTTTCCCTTTCAGCAGGTTATCGCGTGTCCACGAGTTGTTATAAGTTGTACTTGTTGTTCTAGTTGTTTTCCCTATATCAGCAACTTGATCAGCAAGAAGGCGCAGCAAGGATGGCTGCTTTTCCTGAAAAAGCAGCCGCAAAAAAGTTGTTCTTTGTTGTTTCCCTTGCAGCAGGTTTGTGTCACGCGTAGCGTGTTGTCCCGGCGAAGCATAGTTATAAGTTGTACTTGTTGTTTTAGTTGTTTTCCCTACCTCAGCAAGAAACGTCCCTATACTCACGCTCCGCATGAAAGCAGGGACACGCCTTGCGCGGGTCGAAGGTATGATGCGACACGACGATCGCCCGTGGATACCGCCCCTTGAGCTCCCGCACCAACGAGATCAGCGCACGCTTCTGCGCCTCCGTCCGCGTGTCCGCCGGCCTGCCCTGGGCGTCCAGACCACCCTCGTAGCACACCCCGATGCTATGCCTGTTGTGGTTCAGGCAGTGCGCTCCCACCTTCGCCTCGGGCCGCCCCCGCTCTACGGTTCCGTCCCGTCGCACCACATAGTGGTAGCCGATGCCACTCCAGCCCCGCTTACGGTGCCATGAGTCAATCTGTTGCGCGCTCGACGTCTGGCTGGGCCGTACCGCCGAGCAATGAATAATGATCAATGTGATAGTTCTCATAGAAATTCAAGTGAGAGGTCACGACCCCTCCATCTTCCGTCAACGAGTTGAGGGCCGATGAGCAGAGGCCGTGACCACGAGTTAGAGTTTAGAGTTGCGTGATGGCTCCACCCGCTGCGCCGGTGATCACCATTTCAATGATTCGCAGCACATACAGTGCCACACGTTTCCAGTTCACTTTCATACGCGATGTTTTAAGATAGATGAATAGAATAAACTTCATACACTGCTTGATTAGTCACCCAAGGTGCCACCGTCCTCGCCACTGCTCGGCGGATTGGTGATTCCCGTGTCCGTCTTGCCGTCCTCACCCGTGTTGCTTCCTGCGCCACCCGACGGGTTGGAAGGCTCACCGGTGTTCTCGCCCGTACCCTCAGAAGGGTTAGAAGGCTTTCCCGTGTTGCCACCACCGTTGCCAGGACCCTTCTTCACGGCCTCGATGTCGATCACGTTCTCACCCTTCTTCTCCGCCTTCAAGGCAGCAGTTTGCAGCGATCGGCTCGCTACCGGGTTGAAGGCCGCGCGTCCGATGAGGTTCTCGAAGTCCGTGCCCGGCGTGAAGATGATATTCACTGCCGTGATGTTCTTCGACGTGAACGTCTCACAGCTCTCCGCCCCTTCGCTGCTGATGGACAACCAGAAGTTGCCGAGCTCATCGAGCATTACCTTCTTGCCCTCTAACAGTTGCTCCACGAGACACGAGCACATGTCGCTCAACACGCCCTTCACCTGTCCACGCTTGTAGCCACCATGCTCGGCGATGTGGGCCACGAAGTCGCGAAACGACATCACCTCCTTCACCTGCGCCTTGGCATACGCCTTCTCGGGGAGATTCGGCTTCAACGAATTACGCATCATGTACACACTGTAATTGATCATACGCTTGCCCATCGTCGGTATGGGACTTGATGTTTACGCAAGCAGTCATTGCGCCCGACAGAATTGGTTGTTGTTTCCTGACTGCGATGCAAAGGTACTAAGTTGAGAAGCCGAAATCAAATCTATTCATAACCGTTTACAATCCGTTTACAATCCATTCACAATCCGTTCATAATCGGTCTGATTTAGCTCAGAAATCACCCCCGATGGACGTGAAAGACGGATTTCTCGGTGCCTATATATAGATAAGGAGAAAAACCTCCCCAACTACCCCAAAAAATGAAGTTATATTCATCGGCCTACGAAGTTATATTCATCGGCCTACGAAGTTATATTCATCGGCCTACGAAGTTAACTTCATCGGGCTTCGAAGTTAACTTCATCAATCAGCGTACTTCAGACCCTCTATCGAGTATTCATCATCCAAAACAAATATTCAACCTTTTATGTGTGATATGACCATCAATATTTACGGCGGAAACAACCAGATTCTGCCCAACGCCACCGAGGCTGTACAAAACCTCTATGTCTATGATCATGCCAACAAGCTGCAGGTCGTCCAGACTACCAGCGACGCGCTTTCTTCCGAGGCAGAAAAGCTCTCTCGCTACATCGACAAGGACCACATCCCGGCGCACCTCAACAAGATTCGCGCGTGCAACAACGCCACCGATTTGGCCCAGGTCGTCGTCTCCCTGTTGGATCAAGAGCCCAAGCTCACCGAAGAGACCATTGTCAAGGAGAGCTTCATCCAATGCCTGCTTCCTTTCGCCATCAACATCACCACAGGAAGAAGCGTGAACAACATTCGCGCCCGCATCAACGATGCCTTGGAGGCCCGTCACAGGTCCCGCCCATGACAAAAAGTAGTAACGACCAACTCATGTCCGATTACCGGCGATTAATGTAAAAAGCCCTGACGGCTTGCCCGCCACCAACACCCCTTATGCTATAAGCGCGCGTTAAAAACCGAGAAACCCTTGGCCGTTTAGAAATAAAGTCGTAATTTTGCCAAATTAAAGAAAGGAATAATTGTCATGAAGACAATAGATCAGATATTAAAGATCAAAGCAGTTGTGCTTTACATCCTGAAGGCATTCCCAGAGGGAGTGGACTACATCCACCTCTTTAAGGTCATGTACTTTGCCCAGCAAAACCAGCTGAAAGAGTACGGCTTGCCCATCATCTACGATACTTTTGTGGCACGGAAGCATGGCCCTGTTCCAACATTGACTTACAAGGTGTTGCGTGGAGTAGAAGGAAAGGCTGAGATATCTTCACCAGAGTTGAAAGACTTCGCCGACTCATTGAAGATAGAACTATCACAGGACGGCCATCAACTTATTCTTGCTTCAAAGCAAACTGTTTGCGATATGGACGAACTCTCAGTAGCTGACGTCAAGATGCTTGATAAGTGGATAGACAAATGCAAAGGCGTAGATTCCTTTGATTTGTCAGACAAGTTACATGAGGACAAAGCATGGAAGCGCGCAAAGCGACAAGCAGATAAAACTGGCGAGGATACAAAGATCACGATGTATGAAATGGCAGATGCTGCAGGTGCCAGCAAAGCAATGTTGGCCGTTATTCGTGAGCGTCAATCCGTTCAAAAAGCATTGTCATGGACTTAAGAGAGTTACAAAAGGTCTATCTTGACAATTTGCGTCAAGTAACGGAAGATAAACTTTCTATAGGTTCTTTGGTTCGAACCGTTATATCTGTTGATGAAGGGTTGGTCTTTAAGGATGGAAGAAAGCAGAAACCCAAGAAGCTGGTAATCGTTGGAGTAGATAAAGAAAAGAAAATTTGCTATGGTTCTGTTCTTGTTAATACCAAAATCAGTCCAAAGGCAGCTTATTCAGCCTCATTCCTTTCGGCGCAATACCTTCTTCACCAGTCTGATTATCCTGAATTCTTGAAATACGACAGTTATGTAGATTGTGGCATGCTTTTTTCCATTCCTTTGAAGAAACTCTTGGATGGAGAGTATTTCGGAACGCTCACCGATATAGACCTTCAAGGAATATTTGAAATACTCAAAACCACCGAGACTCTTACAAACAAGGAAAAGAAGAGGTTTGGAATCATTTAGTATTCGTCCTTGCGAAGCCTTGTTCACGTTGTTTCCCTTGCAGCAGGATTTCAGTCCCCCGGTGCCTTGCCGAAGGCGTTGTTACATATTGTACTTGTTGTTCTAGTTGTTTTCCCTATGTCAGTAAGTAATATCCCCATCCGAGTGGCGGCATAGCGCAGAGCGATACTGCGGTGGGGAACAATGTCGTATTACCGTCCGAATGACGGTATCCCAAAATATTAACGACAGATTAATGTCCGATTAACGGCGATTAATGTGAAAAGCCCCGGCGGCTTGCCCGCCACCAAAATCCAATCCATGTAGGACGTTCCCTTTTATAAAGAGTAACGCACCGCATGAACACTAATCACAAAAATCGCTAAAATCCTTTGTGATGTTAAATATTAGCCTTACCTTTGCTGCTCAACAGAAATGGCAATAACGATGAACGGTGCTGAATGTATTAAAAAGTTGTCTCCTGTTCTATTTTGGGACATAGACAAATCTCAGGCTGACATGGACAGGTATCCGTCCTTCTTTGTTCAGCGGGTTCTGGAGTATGGCAATTGGAATGATTGGAAACTTCTGCTGAGCTACTATGGCAAGGATCAGATCGTGGAAATCTGTAAACGGTTGCGTTCGCTCGACTCGATATGCCTTTCGTACATTTGTGCTGTATCAAATACTAAAAAGGAGGAATACAGATGTTATCGTATGAAGCAATCGCCATATAGGTCTGACATTCAGGAGTATAAAAGTAGCCAAGGTTAGACAATTACAATAACAAACTATCCCTATCCGAGTGGCGGCATAGCGCAGAGCGATACTGCGATGGGGAACAATGTCGTATTACCGTCCGAACGACGGTACTCCAAAAATATTAACGACAGATTAATGTCCGATTAACAGCGATTAATGTAAAAAAAAGAAATGGCAACTACCCAATTAAACGAAATGCGTAAGAAGATGTTCCGTCAATTCGAAGAACTTCTAAAGGTCCGCAAGCCCGAAGACAGTTGCTTCTATTGCCACTCTTCTGAAGACCGCATTGTGTTATCCCATGCCCTGTTCTGGGTAATGACCCAAAACATAAGGGGGCGGATGGCAAAGCAGAAGTTCCTCTTGTTGCTTCGTAAATACCAAGAAGATATGCTTGAGGCCTACCTCATAGAATCGCCAGATTTCTCCGACCTACTTCATTATTGCAATATATTGTACGACTGCCTACCCAATATTCTCTTAGGCTTAAGCGAATTTCGTGGCGACAAAGATGCCCGAAGACTCGCTGCAATATCCGTTGTCGCCTGCGGTTATGGTGGAGACATGCCGGAAGACCTTAGCTATGAATTGCTCGACGATATAGATTTCTATTACAACAAGGTCAAGTGCCGCAAGATAGAACGTATACTGCCATTGCTAAACAAACTGGTGGTGGAAGAGCAAAAATCGTTCAACTATTAGAGACGTCAGTCCCTAAAAGTATTTACGACCAATTAATGTCCGATTAACGGCGATTAATGTGAAAACCCTTTGGTAGATGGAATAATAAACTCGAAGATTATGCAGAACAGTTTTTCAACAAGCAATTATTATTTAAACGCTACTCACCAAGCGAACAGCATGGCTGCGCAACGGGAGGTAGCTTCCATGTTGTTGCATCCATACTCGCGGGAGCAGAAACTCCAACAGATCAACTCACTGCGCCAGAAGGCAGCTTCAAAAGAGATTGTCAACGAGCAGAGGCGCAAGCAGCAGTTATAGAACAATGGGCTAAAACTACAGGCTGTTGGGTTGATGGTGTTGATAAAGATTTTGAACAAACATTCGGTGAACAACTTGCCGAAGGTGGAGAAGCGCATGTGTATGACAATGGGAATACAATTATCAAACGAATAGGTCTTGATTATTACATTCTTCCAGTGTTGGCACTTGATCGGATAACCCTTCATAATACGTTGTTTCCAGAAACGCGACTAACTGTATTAGGTTTTGGTAGAACTATTGATGGTGATTTTCAAATTATAGTGCAACAGCCGTTTATACATGGTACGGCACTTTCTGATGACGAGATACGTGATTATGTAGAGTCACTTGGTTTTAAACTTATAAACCCTCGCAATTGGACTTATGCCACACCGAGTATTTACCTTAGTGACATGCATGATGAGAATCTTATCAAGTCGCCCCAAGGCAATATATTCGTTATTGATTGTGACATTCGCATTAATACGCCCAATCTTAAATCTGAAGGAGTGCGTAAACTTTCAAATGAAGTAGAGTTCATAGTATGATTTCTATTCCCCATCCGAGTGGCGGCATAGCGCAGAGCGATACTGCGATGGGGAACAATGTTGTATTACCGTCCGAATGACGGTACCCCAAAATATTAACGACAGATTAATGTCCGATTAACGGTGATTAATGTGAAAACCCTTTGGCGGCTTGCCCGCCAACCCATCCTTACACTGTAAGATCTCAAACCATTAGACGTAAACGACGCTATTTGTGTCTCTCCATTATGAAACCTGAAAACAAACCCACACAAGCGATTCATGTGCAATCGCATGACTGGGCAGCCGAAAACCAGCAGCTTCGCAAAGAACTTCTATCTCGCGAAAAACGAATAGAGGAACTGGAGGCTATGGCTTCAACCCTGAACAACCAGCTATCTGAAAAGATAGACCAAATAAACGACATGATGCAGAAGATGATCTCCTTAATGACAGCCACCAATGGGGACGCATCCCTTTTGGATTCTCTTCGCCAATCAGTAGTCGCAGAGATTCGCGCAGAATTTGAAGCCCGTGAACAAAAGTTGAAGGAGGAATACGCCCACGAACGGGAGAAACTTACTTCTGATTTCAATGCCCGTTTAGCTATCTGTCAGGACGAGCTAGATCGTTTGAAAGGCTAACTGATGAGGAAGCAATAAATGGCTAATCACCAAAACGCTTGTAGAGTTGTTGCGTAAAACTCTAGTGTAATCGTGGATTCGATACTATATTTGTTTGAAATACTCATTAAAAACTTAATGAAATAGACATGATGGAAAAGTCACAAAATACCGCGCTCCTTTATAGTTTAGAAGATTATATCGGTGCATTCAGAATTCTTGATGCTTTGCCCTATTCCGCAATTCGTCCCGAGCATGTCAAGCCGTTTGTTGACGCTGAAAACTACTTGTTGTCTACGATAGAGCTTGCTAAGCAGGAGTACCAATCATCACAAGATAAAAACCTTTATGGTTTGTATGTTGGTGCGGATTCAGCAATAAAGGCAGCAAATGAGACTCTGAAAGCTGAGGGTAAGGATAGAAAAGTTGAGATATTTGGGAATTATGAAGCTAAAGAATAATGTAGAGTATGCTTTGAAGAGACATTTTCTTTCATTGAATGGGCTCTCTCTTTGACAAATTCAAGTGCTTATCGTTACTATGCTTCAAGGCGAATATGATCTTAGAGTGAGGCGTCAGTAATTGTTTCTTTTGGTACAAGGAGGACAGTTTCAGGGTATGCTATCTATTTTGGCTTGCAACCCGACAAGAATGGATTGGCAATATGTCCACATTTTCGATAGTTGAGTTCAATGAAAACCTTTTTTTTGAATTGTCGAGTGAAGAAAATGTGTGTAATATAAAAAAATATATAAAATTACAATAATTTAATGTGCTGGCATTTGCAAAAGTGCCAATACAAAGGGTCATGCCCTAAATTGAATACTAACACATTAGCAATATTTACAATGGATAATCCTATAAAGCAATTTGAAATAAAGGGACTTTTTGGGTATAAGGATATAGAAATCACTTTCAATAATAAAGTAATGATAGTGATTGGAGAGAATGGATTTGGTAAAACTTCCATACTGAATGCTTTAACTTATACTCTAAAAGGAGACTGGCAAAAGTTATCTAAAATTAAGTTTTGCAGTATCAAAATCAGTTTTAGTGATCTAAAAGAGTATGAATTCACTCACAAAATTCTTATGGACTATTGTGAATATATAGGTCATGTGAAAAAAGAGACTGATCATGATTTCATAGATGTAGTTAAGGAAAATATAGGTGAAAAAGAATATCAAAAGTTATGCGCGTATGTTGCAGAAGGCAAAAGGAAAGAATATCATAATATGGTTAGTAATAGCCAATTACTAAAAATGATACCTGAATCTGTTCTGTTCAACAATCTTTATGCTCGTCTTGAAAGAGAAAAAAACTTTGGCGTTTTTATGGGGATAAGTACAAGTGTAGATGAAATAGGGTGCGAAATACTATATCTTCCTACATATAGAAGAGTAGAGGTTGGTATAGATTCCTTACAAATTCCTGTTAGAAGAAATATGCATTTAATTTATGAAGAAGATCAATCGCAATATGAAGAATGGAATAATGAGCTTATTTGTTTTGGTATGAATGATGTTCAAAAACGTATTGATCAAATTACTTCTGCCATTTCTCAATCTTCTATCGTTGGTTATGCTGAAGTTTCTGGTGATATGATTCGGCAATTACTTGAAAGAAACAATCAAGAAAATCATGTTTTGACATGTAATAAAGCCCAGATGGAGATAGTGTTGACTAGAATAGGAGCTTCCCTTACTGATGAAGAAAAACATCGTATACTATTGATGCTAGAAAGCCAATCGCCTGAATTGTTAGACAATCAATATTTAGTATATTTTTTGGAACAGCTGCTAGCTGTTTACAAAAAGCAAGAAAAATTTGATACTGCAATTAAGGACTTTTGTACCGTATGCAACAAATACCTTAATGATAAGGCGTTTTACTTTGATGAAAGTAATGTGAATCTAAATATTTACAATAAATATGATGATAAAATATTGTTTGGGAAAGATAATGAAGTTTTGTTGAACCAATTGAGTAGTGGCGAAAAACAAATAGTTTCAATTTTCTCACAGATTTACCTAAATATTGATACTCGCTTCCTAATTTTGATTGATGAGCCTGAAATGTCATTGTCTTTGTTTTGGCAAGAGAATTTCTTGCCTGATTTGTTAGCGTCAGGCAAATGCGACTTCTTAATGGCGGTAACTCATTCTCCATTCATCTTTGGGGAGAAACTCAAACAATACACTGTGGGCATAAATGAATTTTTAACTAAAAAGAACTATGACAATAACTGTTGATTCTCTTTTGGCGAAAACAGAGGAAGAACCTGTACTCTTTACTCAATTTGTGGATAAGGTTTCAAAATATGGACATGGTTATCTTTATTGCTTTGTGGAAAACTATGATATGCCATATTATTCAGGTATTATATCGGGTATATCAAATATGCAATGGACTTCTATTCGCTGTAAAAGTAAGAAAAATGTTATAGGCATCCACGATTATATTAAAGAAATATCTATTTACTCTAGTTACGATAAAAGGTTTTTTGTTGATTCTGATTTTGATGATGATGCCAAGTTGGATGATGACATATACGTGACTTCCGCATACTCTATTGAGAATTACTATGTCACTGATGAATGCATGAGGAAGGTCCTAGAAACAGAATATGAGATTGATCCTGTTGTTGATCATGAATTGTATAATAAGACTATAGAGCATTTTAAAACTAAACGAGATGAATTCCATAAAGCTATACTTGAATTTAACGCATGGTATGCATGTTTAAAAGAATGTACTTTATGGGATCTTAAGGGTGTGCGTTTGAATTCAGCATGCGACCAGACCGAATTTTCGTGCCAATGAGAGTAGAGCCAAACTGGTTTGAGCTATGCCAAGTGCAGCCGAAAATCATGAAATAAATTGGATTGGCAATATGCCAACATTTTCGATATGTGAATACAATGAAAGCTTGCTTTCTAATTGTCGAACGAAGAAAATGTATGTAATAGTTAAAAAAACAAGCGAAATTTTAACAACTCAATGTATGGGCACTTGCAAAAGTGCCTATACAAAGGGCTATGCCCTAAATTGAGCACTAACGAGCATAACAAAGTACCTATAAAAGGGTAAAGCCCTTAATAGATCACTAACTAATTTTTAATTATATGAGAATTCTTTTAGCAACATCTGCCATAGTTCCCAAAGGTGGAGGTATAGCATCGTATAACCAAGAACTAATACGTGCTTTTAGGGGAATAATAGATTTTTCTGTTTTAACTGATGAAAATATTCATGAATACGTTGGAATTGACAAGGTTTATTCTACGTTTAATCATGATTGTTTTTCTATAGAATATTGTAAAAAAATTGTTGGGCGTATAAATGACAGTCGATTTGATGTGATTATCAATAGTGGTTCACTTTTGATGGCTATTATTGCGCCATATGTAAATGCGCCGATTTGTACTGTATCTCATTTTGTTGATGGAGTTTTGGCTCTAAAGGCTGGCTTTAACTCAAAATACATTGCAAGGATTATAGCATTGTCCAATTATGGAAAGCAGCATCTTGAAAAACGTTTTTCGATTTCGGATAAAAACTGCGTACAGGTTGTTTATAATTTTGTTCATACAGAAACGGTTGAGTTAGACAAAAAAAAGATTACTAAACGACCTATGGTTATAGTTTATCCTGGGGGAACATCTGTAAAAAAGAGTTTTGATATAGTAATGAAAGCTCTAAAGAAACTTATAAAGACCAAATTGGATTTTCGATTTTATTGGTTGGGTGGGACCACTTTGCCTTCAGCGCGCTTTTGTTTGGCATCAAGTTGTGATAAGCTCATCAAATATGATTCCCGAGTTACATTTACAGGTCGAATTCCTCGCGAAGATGCAATTCGAATTATGAAATCTTCCAATATATTTCTCCTTCCTTCCCGCGGCGAGGGTTGCCCAATGACATTGTTAGAAGCTATGCAGGATGGATGCATTCCTGTAGTAAGTGATGCAAAGCATGGAAGTAGAGAAATACTTGAAGATGGTGATTTTGGAGTGATTGTAAGAAATGAAGACGAGAAATCTTTATTCCATGCTTTGTGTGCTATTCTAGAAAATGCTGATGATTATGCCATTAACTACCAAAAAACATTTGACTATACTCGGCGGGTGCTTTCAGAAGAAAAGTGGAGAATTTCAATGCTGAGAGTCATTAATGATTGTATGGCTTCGCAAAAGAATACGGAAATCTTAAATGAAAAGCATTTTCATAATAATACACGCTTAATTAAAAGTGAGATTAAAAAGGAACGGTATGCAACAGTGTTTGCAAGCATGAAATCCTGCATAGTTTCTAACTGGCTCTATTTGACTAGGTAATATGAAGTTTTCTTTTAGATATAACAACGAGCGTAAAAAACTGATCGAAAATTTTTTTTCGCTCTCGGTTTTGCAGGTTTTAAGTTACGTGTTTTCTTTAATAACTCTCCCATATCTTGCTAAAACAATAGGTGCTGAGAATTTCGGAAGGATTGCGTTTGGGGCTGCTGTTATTTCATATTTTCAATGTGTTGTGCAATGGGGATTTCGGTATTCCTCCGTTCGTGATATAGCTATATCTCGCGATGATCCAGTTGCTGTTTCAAAAATAGCATCCAAAGTGTTGTGCGCAAGCCTTTTTTTAATGATTGCATCTTCCCTAGTGCTTTTGTTGTTAGTCTGCCTAGTTCCATCCTTATATGCTGAAAAAGAAATAATCTTAATTACTGCATTGATAATTCCTGGATATACTTTTTTCCCTGATTGGCTTTTTCAGGGTATGGAAAAAATGAAGTATATCACTTTTATGAGTTTTTTTTCACGCTTATTATTCACCATATCAATTTTTCTATTTATTAAGTCTCCTGATGATTATGTTTTGGAACCTGCTATTCAGGCATTGGGACAGTTTTTACCAGGCATATTATCTTTAATGTATGGCATAAAGATATTTAATTTGAAGCTTAAATTTGTTGGTTTTAAGGAAACAATTTGTACATTAAAAGAGGGTTTTAATGTGTTCTTTACCCAGTTTATGCCAACTCTGTACAATCAAATGTCAATTGTCTTGTTGGGTTCTTTGGTCGGGCAAACTGCTGTTGGTCTTTTTTCTGCCGCTTACAAGTTTATCGGTATATCTGAACAATTCTCCGCAGTCCTTTCAAGGACTTTTTTCCCTTTTCTTGCTAGACGAATGGATAAACATCGCATGTATGCCCTTATTTCTGGTTCTATAAGTTTATTAGTTAGTTTAGTTTTATTATTAGGTGCAGATATAATAATAAACCTATTTTTTACAGACGAATATACGGAGGCTGTTTTTTTACTTCGGATTTTAGCTTTTGGGCCGTTTTTTTTGTTTTTGCGAAATACATTTGGAGTGAACGGGTTAATTCTAATCAAGAAAGATAAATCTTATAGAAATATAGTTTTCATTTGTTCTGTATTAGGATTTGTTCTTGCTCTTTTCTCAATTCCAAAATGGGGAAGTGTAGGCGTTGCTATAACATTTATGGTATCATGGGCGTTAATGGGTTTGTGTTCATATTTTATATTTAATAAGTGTAATAATGAAAAATAATAAAGTTGCTTTGGTTCTTGCATTTAAAGGAACAAATTATGGTATGCACCTTCAAGGTTATGCGACTCAGCAAATACTTGACTCGTGGGGCTATAATACTGAAATTATTGACTATAAAGCTAAAGGTATCCTCAATGGAGCGCCTATTCAGCGAGGTTTGCTTACTTTTTTGTGGAAATCTTTTAAGCGTCGTTTTTTTGAAAAAAAACAATATGCCAGTTGGGGTAATGAGTATCTAAAAAATAATGAGTTGCGACTTCAGGCGTCAGATTGGTTTAGAAAAACAATGCTTCATGACATTAAACCTATTGAAGGTATTGAAGCTTTGAGAAACTATGCTTCAAATTGTCAGTCTGTTCTTATAGGAAGTGATCAGCAGTGGATTCCTGGAGTAAGTTTTGGAAACTTCTTATCATTACGATTTGTGCCAACAGGAGTAAATAAAATTTCTTATGCAACTAGTCTCGGTGTTTCGGAATACCCAAAATATTGTTACGCTAGTGCTAAAAGAATGTGGTCACGTATAGATCATCTTAGCACTCGGGAAGAGGAAGGCAAGTACGTGATTAGTACTATTTGTCCAAATAAGCAGGTCAGTGTTGTTTTAGACCCTACCTATTTGTTAACCAAGGGTGATTGGTTGGATAGGATACCATTTGAAAAAAAAATAGAGGAAAAGTATTTGCTGTGTTATTTTCTCGGCAATCAAGATAGTAGTAAATTGTGCGCAAGACGTTATGCCGATAAGCATGGCTTAAAGCTTGTTTCGATAGTTAGCAATGAGAGTATGTCTAATATTGATTTCTCATATTGTGATGAAGCCATACAAGGTGCCTCTGTTCAAGATTTCGTAAATCTTATTAGAGGTGCAGAGTGCTTGTTTACGGATTCTTTTCACGGATTAGCATTTGGTGTAATTAATGAAAAGCAGTTTTACGTGTTTTATAGAAGGAGGGATGATGCTAAGCAGTCACGAAATTCTAGAATTGACAATATTCTTCGAACTTGGAATCTGTCTGAAAGACTCATAACTGACGAAGATAGAACTTGGAGTAATGATTATCCTGCAATCGATTATAAATCGGTTTCAAAAACCTTGAGCGTTTTGCGCGCTGAGTCTTTAGAATGGTTGCGCAATGCTCTGTTAAACAAATAATTATGGATTATACCTTTATAAAAAACAAACGGCCCGATAATTGTTGTGGATGTGAAGCGTGCTCGTACGTTTGTCCCAAACATATTATTATGATGCAGGAAGATCATGAGGGCTTTGTGTATCCTGTGGTTACTGATGAGACTAAGTGTATAAGTTGTGGAGGATGTGAAAAAATATGTCCGGCAACTAATCCTACAATAACAGATGATAGTATAAAGTCATTTTGCTCTGGTCATCTTTGGTCAGATGATGATATTCGTGCTAGTGCTTCTGGTGGTCTTGCTACCGCTATCGCTCGAAGTTTTATAGAAAGATTGGGTGGTGTTGTATATGGTGTAGCATATTCTGCGGATTGTCAGCTAATTTGCTATGAAAAAGCAAGCACTAAACAAGATTTAGAAAGATTCAGAGGCTCAAAATATGCTCAAGCGCGAAAATCCAATGATGGTTCGTCCTTGTTTATGGGGGGAAAAGTTTACAAGTCTGTACTTTGTGATCTCAAACAAGGAGTTCCCGTTTTGTTCATTGGTTTACCCTGTGAAATAGCAGCTTTGACTAATATTACCAAGCATCGATTTGTAAATTTGTTCACAATTGAACTCGTTTGTCATGGACCTACGTCTCAAAAGGTACATCGTGACTTTTTAAAAGAATTAGAGGAAGAAAATGGGTCTACTATATCCTCTTTTTCTGTTCGTTATAAAAACTTCGGATGGAAACCCTATTACATCAGGGCAGTATTTGCTGATAATGCTGTAAGTGATTATTTAACTACATTTCATGAATCAGCCTATGGAATAGCCTTTCGTTACCTCAAACGTCCTTCCTGTGCGAAATGTAATTTTAAGTTGGGTAACTCATCGGCTGGATTGCAGGCAGACATAACCGTTGGAGATTTTCATTACGCGGGTCCTTCTCTTGAAGCATGGAATAAATGGGGAAGTTCTGTCGGGTATGTTCATTCTGACAAGGGTACTCAACTAGTTAAGTTAGCAGAAGAATCTTTTGATTTCTATGAAACAAATCCTATTTACGCACTAAAAAGTTCATATGCGTTGGCTCATGCTGTTAAAAAACAAATTAATAGGGCTCTGTTTTCTAAGACATTTGTAACGCAAGGTTTGAGTTTTGCGTCTTCACATTATACAGTGAAAGCCATTGATAGGTGTCTAAAAGTGAAAAAAATGATTATTTGTAGTTTGGTGAGTTTACGTAATATGCTAAGAAAATGTCTGCGATAAGTAATTATAAAACGAATTTTGTGGATATGCTATGTGTCTTTATGTTTATGTACACAGCATTATTCATGGTTGATAATTCTGCACTTAACCAACAGTTTTTGTGGATTGCGGTCCCCTTAATGTTTCTTTATGCTTTTTATAAACGCATTCTAGAAGGCATATCCCTTGATATATACGAGAAAAGGTTGTTGAGCCTTTTTCTTTGGATGACTTTTACAATAATAGTCTCTATAGATTATTCTGCCTCGTTTACTGAACTGAAAATATGTTGGGGTGCTTTTGTTATGATCTTTGTGATCAGATATTTGATGAGTAGAAAGAACACTATTGGTTTTATCTATTTTGTTTATGTTCTATACTTGCTTGATTTGTTAATATATGCTCAAAATCATTTTATTGATGTTGATATAACTTCTCAAAGAGCTGGCGATGATAGTGTAAACGCTAATTTGTATGGTTATATATTATTTTTTTTCAATGCATCTGTGTTTTTTTTAGGAGAATTAAGTCGAGGCCTCATCAAGAAGTTTTTTAGGCTATTGTATTTTTCAGTAGTGCCTATTAGTATCTATTTAGGGCTACTGACAGCCTCAAGGCAAATAATGATGATAAACATCCCTTTCTTTGTTATGCTTTGCTGCATTCGATACCGTTTGTTAAAGAGCAGAAATCTTTTAGTTGCCGTTGTCGTCTGTTTGTCGTTATTGTTCTTGTATGGAGATTATTTGCTGGACCTTTACAATAATAGTTTGCTAAAAGCCAGAACCGAGGGGGCGATAGAAGAGGATAATCGATTCTTTTTATTAAAAAATGCAATCGTTGTCGGTATTAATCATCCCATTTTTGGGGTTGGTCCTAATTGTTTCGCGGTCATTAATCACGGTATGTCTCATAATTCGTATGCCGAGATCTTTGCTAACGCAGGAATACCGGGGTTATTAATGTATACTTCTTTGTTAGGTGTATTTATTAGGAGGCAGTTTATTCGTTATAGACAAACAAAGGACTCTACATTTTTAGTATTCTTTGTGTTTGGTATTATTTATGCATTCTATAATTTCTTTTATGTTTTTTATAGAGCTCCATGGTTAATAATGTTTTTTGTCATTGTGAGTTCACATAGTGAAATGTATTATAAACGAGAAATGCAGATAAGCAGTGCTAACAAGATCAAATAAACACAGAGGCTTATAGAAATATAAAAAGAGCTTTATTAAATCAAGTGCCAATTCCGTTGGTGTGAACTGATGGAAGAAAAGCTACTTATGTTTGTTTCAAAATTACAAATGAAGAAACTGCTGTGAAATGTTGTTTTTTGTTGGTAAGCACTCAAATTAGGGCTCAATTTTGAAAGGTGTAACTTTGCTGCCAAATTTTAAACATTGATTTATGTACAGCAGCGAAGATTTGGAACGATTCTATTTCCAGTACCAGACGGAGGCAATGCCGAAGGGCATCTCCATTGAACAGTTCTGTTCCCGTAATAAAGTACCTTATAACATATTCTACAAATGGTACAAGGATACACGCAACAAGATTGTGGAAGTAAAGGTGGATGGTCTTCCGGCCTCTTGTCAAAAAGATCCGAAGGAAGAAGCTCATTTGCCGGAGCAATCCTCTACAGAGACGAAGCCCTCTTGTGTTCGTATCCTTGTGGAGTTGCGAATGACCAACGGATTGCATATCTCCCAGAAGAACCTAAACTATCAGGAGTTGAAGCAACTGATAGAGAAGTTGGAGGGCCTATGCTTAATGTAACAGGATTAAACCGTTTCTATTACCTCCGTGATTTCACCGACATGCGCTGCAAGCATAGCCGTGTGTTATCCATCATACGCGAGCAACTTCATCGTGAGCCCGATGATGGCGACGTGTTCATTGTCATGTCTCGTGATCGTCGTATTGTGCGGCTGTTCACGTATGACAACCGCTCATATAGTCTGTTTGAGAAGAAGTTTGTGGCGGGTCATCAGTTTATGAAAGTAGAGCGTGAAGGTAATGAACATGTCTATAGAATAGACTGGAGAGATGTCGCGCTGTTATTGGCAAATCCAATAGTTAAAACATTGAAAATCAAATAATTATGTCGCTGATTCATTCGTTTTTTTTATATATTTTTGCTACCTTTGTAGCTGAAAATCAGAGCGTTACGGATGATCGAACTGCGACATATCATAGAACAAAAGCAAGAACTTCTGACGCGAGAATCAATCTCGCGTCCCGCTCTTGATTATAGCGAAGGTATGACAGCAGAAGAACAAAAACGTTATATCAACTATTTGGCTGAGCGAGTTCGTGAGGCTGATTTAGGTCTTCGTGCCCGTGATGCGGTACTTCAGGATTTTTTGGACAAGCAGAAGGAATATGATGCCCGCTTGTCAAAGCTTGATGCCGTGTTGTCAGAAATGCAAGATCTGAAGGATAGCTTGGCTTCCGAAATGAAGAAGCGTAAGGTCGCCGAACGGAAGGTGGATGACTTGAAGGCGAAGTTGAAGTTTGCCAACAAGAATCGCTTTGGTGACAAAATGAGCGGCTCCAAGAAAAAGCGTTCGGACGCAGAGTCTGATCGTGCCCAGGACGAGGAGAATTTTGATGGTACGTCTTCGTCTCTGCCTGATGACTCGGTAGCCAATAAAAAACCAGAGGCGCCAGCCGCAGTAGCTCCTAAGGAGAAGAAGCCACGTGATTTGTCTAATCGTCCTGACACCTATAAAACCATGGGAGTTCAGGGAACGTCCAAGGAATATAAGTCGGACTTGTCCAAAGTCCCTGGACGTGTACTTGAGAAAAAGATGGTCCCTGTGTTCCATCTTGATGTAAGCATCGTCGAAGAACGTTTCGAGTTGGTTCACTATGTCGAGAAGGGCAAGAAACCCAAGTGGGGTTATTTCCCTGTAGTCGGTAATCCACAGATCGTTACAAAGTTTGACGGCACCAAGGTCACTCCTGAGTTTCTTCAAGCCATAGCATACGAGGTCTATGTGAAAAATGTTACTTTCGGCCTTCTTCATCGTTGGCTTACCGACTTGGGTATGCAGGTGTCTGCCAATACGCTCCGTAACTGGCTGAAGAAAGGCAAGAAGTATCTTGACGAGCTTGTCAAGGTACTGAAGGAAGTGGCGTTGGAGAAAGACTCTATAGTAAACTGTGACGAGACATGGTGCAAGGTCCGCAAGTACGACCATTACAAGAAATGTTATATTTGGGTATTGGTCAACAAGGCGGAACAGACAGTCATCTTCTTCTATGAGGATGGCTCGCGTGGTCGTGATGTGCTGACCAACTTTATCTGTGACGCCGAACTGAAGAGTGTCATGACTGACGGCTATAATGCCTATGTGTTTATTGGTGACGAGTTGAGCACCGTACAGAAAAGTCCTAATCTCAAGAAAGCCATACACCAAGTCTGCATGGCTCATTGGAAAGCCAAGTTGGACAAGGCCCTGGAGCAAGCCGGTGATGTTCGAGCTCTTCCTTTTTTAAGAGGTGTGGATTTCTTTTATGGTAGGGAACACCAATACGACAAGGAAGGCCTTAGTCCAGAAGAAAGGGGTAAACGTCGTCAAGACCTTGAGTCAAAGGAAATGCTGATAACTCTTAGGCAACATCTTAAGATAGAGCTCGACAAAGACCCCTCTGAGACTACTCCTTACTTGAGGGCAGCGTTGAAGTATCTTGATAAGTTCTGGGACAACATCTTTGCTTTTCTAAAGGACGGCAGTCTTCCCATTGATAATAATCTGGCAGAGCGTGCGATTCGTCCTTTGACCACCCAGCGCAATGCCATGCTCCACTTCGGCAGCGACGAAGGGGTGGAGATGGCAGCTACTTATCATAGCATCATCAGTACGGTGAAGATGCAGGGACGGTCTGCATGGGAGTACCTCGGTAAGTTTTTTACTAAAATATTTAACGGTTGCAGGGATTTTTTCAGTATGCGACCAGACAAAATTGGATTGGCAATATGCCAATAGTTAAAAAGCAAGCGAAATTTTAACAACTCAATGTATAGGCACTTGCAAAAGTGCCTATACAAAGGGCTATGCCCTAAATTGAGCACTAACTTTTTGTTGTATAAAAACTATGATATTTATTGAAAGAATGTAGTAGCATTGGGGGGGCTTGCCAGCATGAGAGGTGAGGATTTGGACTATCGGGCTATGTGCCTTTGTTCTTTGTTAAGGACACAAGTTTGCTAAAAATGTGCGTAACACGCTCCTCACCCTAAAACTATTGCATGTAAAAAATATGAGTGACCCTTTGAAAAATCTTTAGAGTATTACTGATATACATGTATTTCGCCTATTCAAGAACATTGATAGAGGCTTGTAATTTCCCAAGACCAAAACAAATATATAATATCCGATAATATGAATAAAATGATGAAGAAACTATGCCTAATTTTTAATTCTGCCCCTCATTATCGTGAGGCTGTGTTCTCTGCTATTGATGCAGAATATGAATGTGATTGGTTCTTTTGTGAAACAAAGTCCGATATCAAAGAAATGGATACGTCTTTGCTTAATAGTGTACAATACTTTAAAACTACTGGAAATCCAAATAAAATGTATTGGAAAAAAGGTATGCTTAGGCTGTTGTTCAAAAAGAAGTATCAAAATTTCTTAATGTTGGCAGAGGTGCGCTCTCTAACAGATTGGTTGTTCTTTTGGCTTGCCAATACTTTTTTTCCTAAGAAAAGAGTTTATATATGGACTCATGGGTGGTATGGAAAAGAATCTGGTTTAATAGCCCAAATGAAGTTGTGGCTTTTCCACCATGTTTCTGGTACATTTGTATATGGTGTAAGGGCAAAGAGGTTGCTGGTAGAAAAGGGAGTTCCCGAGAATAAACTATTTGTAATATACAACTCTCTTGACTATGCTAAGCAGAAGGGATTGCGTGCGCGTATGATGCCCTCTGATGTCTATACAAATCATTTTCACAACAATTTTCCAACTATAATATTTATTGGCCGCTTGACAAAAGTTAAGAAGTTGGATATGGTGATAGAATCTCTTATGATGCTAAAGAAATCCGGAAAAATATATAACGTTGTGTTTGTGGGGGATGGAGTTGAAAGGGAAAACCTTACGCAAAGAGTCATAAAATTGCAACTAGAAAAAAACGTGTGGTTTTATGGGGCCTGTTATGATGAGCGAAAAAATGCTGAGCTTGTGTACAATGCAGATTTGTGTGTTTCTCCTGGTAATGTGGGATTAACGGCAATGCATGCCCTTGTATTTGGTTGTCCAGTAATTACACACAATGATTTTGATTGGCAAATGCCGGAGTTTGAGGCAATAAAGCAAAATGTAACTGGTGATTTCTTTAAAAAGGATGATGTAAAAGATTTAGTAGCAACTATTAGCCGTTGGTTTGCGACTAAACAAAAGCAGCGTGAAGAAGTAAGAAAAGCCTGTTTTGAGGAAATAGATACGAATTGGAATCCTAATTACCAGATGGAAGTGATTAGAAAGAATTTGGATCTGTTGTAATTCTTTGTTAAAGTTTATAATAATATTAGCCTGATCAGAATTTGGACTTAAATGCTGAATATCTAACGGGTGATAGTTTGAAGTATTTTAATATGGTTCAAAAGCATATGCCGACTCTCCTTCAAATTAATACTACTCTAAATTCAGGGTCAACTGGTCGTATCGCTGAGCAGATTGCGCTATTGGCGGAGTCTAAAGGATGGATTTGTTATATAGCTCATGGTGCGCGTTATGTTAATCCTAGCCAGGTGAAGTCATTTCAGATAGGTACAAAAGTTGGAAATATCATACATGCAATAATGGGTGAATACCTTGGAATGCATGGTTTTGGTTCTACATTAGCTACCTATTGGCTTATACATCGGATAAAGAGGATTAGACCTGACGTCATTCATTTGCATAATTTGCATGGCTATTATTTAAATATAGCTGTGTTGTTCAGATATTTGGCTAAAGCTAATATCCCTATAGTCTGGACCTTGCATGATTGCTGGTCATTCACGGGACATTGCACGCATTTTGAGAATAAAGGTTGCTATAAGTGGAAGACGGAATGTAACCATTGTCCTCAGCTGATGGTGCAATACAAGTCTCGTCTTGTAGATCGAAGTCAAAAAAATTATCGAATCAAAAAACAGTTGTACGGAAGAGTCAAAAATTTGGTTGTCGTGCCTGTTTCGCAATGGCTAGGTGGTTTGGTAAAGGATTCGATATTAAATGGTCATGAAATTCGAGTTATTCACAATGGAATAGATTTGACGTTGTTCAAACCTGTAACCACAAATCTTCGAGTTCGCTTGGGAATTGCGGAGGATAAGAAAATGATTTTAGGTGTTGTTGCGTCAGGATTCAAGGGTAAAAAAGAGTTTATCGAGATGTCCAAAGTTCCTGAATTTCAAGTTGTGGTGGTCGGTGTAAATCCTAAGTGGATGGATGGGATTCCAGACAATATAATCTGTATTCCCCGCACTAATAGTCAGCGAGAATTGGCTGAGTATTATTCTGCTGCAGATGTGTTTGTAAATCCTACGTATGATGATACATTTCCAACTACAAACATAGAGTCGTTGGCTTGTGGAACGCCAGTGGTTACTTACAGAGCTGGTGGTAGTCCTGAAATTATAGATCAATATACTGGATTGGCAGTGGAAAGAGGTGATATGACAGGATTGTTCGACGCCATAAAGACTATTTTCCGTAATGGGAAGCAGAGGTATTCTGATGCTTGTAGAAAAAGGGCAGTGGATAATTATAACAAGGAAGAGCGATTCAGAGACTACATTGAATTGTACAATAAGCTGGTTAAGACGAAACGCTCTTGATACTGCATCATTATTGTATTCTCCGTAAAGTGTCTTTTGACAAGTTCTTTGCATGAATATATGACGAGCTACGGACGATTATGCAAATGCTTGTGTATATGGGGGGCACAACCAGCGGAACTTTTCTTGCGTTGGTGATGTCTTAGAGTTGATTCAAAAGATGAAAAGATAAGCTTTTGCTTGGTAGATACATGGCTTTTGTTCGTAGTTGTGGTCGTCAATGGAATCGCTAACTTTCTTGAAGCTTTAGTTTGGTTTTTCTTTTGTCATGATAAAAAATACTTTTTCTTATTATCCGATCAATGAAGTTATTCGTACCTTGGATATTATTCGAGATACTCTTCGTAGTAATGAGTTTGAGGCTATAAATATCTTTAGTGGTCTGGATGTTTCTGATATAGAAAAGCGTATTGTAAAAGCACAAAGAGTGCTGGAAAAGCATCTTTCGAAAAAGATTTTATTGATTAATGCGGAATGTCCTCCAGACGCTCTCTATCGTTCTTGGGTTGATTTTCGACATGAGTTTTCTGGAGAATTTACGGACGATACAATAAGGCGCTACAAAGAATTACTGAAATCAACGAAGTTGTTTTTAAACTCTATAAGTTATTTGTCGGAAGAGTCTTCAGTGGACAAGAATGAGAGTGTTAGGAATAAAGACCGTAAAGAAGAGGAAGAACGCTTGGGACAACTACGAAAAAGAAGGAGCGAGTTATGGTCGCAGTATGTGGCGGCTCAGCATGAAACGCCTCCCAACGAAAAGAAGATTAAGCAGTTGAAAGAAAAGATTGATTCTTTGGACGAAGAGTTGGGAGAAAGGAAGGAAACGATAGAAAATATACAGAAGGATGCCGACGAAGAGAAACGCATAACCGAACGAATAAACAAGGCTTTTGAAGAGTTGAAGAACGTTGACGATCTCAGCAGTGAGTTGAAAAAGCTAAAGGTAGAGTTTTATGTTTGTCTTGTGGCATTGGGGATTGTCGTTGCGGCGTTCTTGGGATTCTATTGTTGGTTTTTGTCTAATGTAAGCACTTTTCGTTTTGAGAAATGGCATGAGTATATGCCCTATACGATGAGTGTGCCCATCACAATAGGACTATTGTGGCTTTTTGTTTATCTCAAAAATCGAGCGAGTAAAATTTCTTTGGAAATTAGTTCGCAACTATACGAGATTCATTATATCGAGAGCCTGCTGAAGCTGACAAACAAAGTGTCCCGATCGAGTGAGCAGGCGATGGATAATATTGAACGAATGGTAAACACGATGGTCTCGTCCTTTATGGAGAAAATAAAATCGCGAGGCTTGGAAGAGAAGAGTGTGGCAAACATAGAGAAGCAAGAACTTGAAGGGAGTCCGTGCTGGAAAGTGATGCAAGAATTGAAGGAGTTAATTAAAATAGTGCACAAATGAAAGAGGAAGATTATCAAAAGATGCTGAAAATGCTCATTGAGGCGACTGAAACTAAAAAAATAGTTTGGAAGGAAGAGTCTAATTCCAAGGGAGCTTATAGTACTTACATAGGAGGATGCCCTGTGAAAGTATGGAAGGATTATAATTTTAATACGGATGAAGATTCTTATACTCTGGTATTGGCAAACCCTGACGGAAGAGTCTTCTCTACTTATTCATATAGTGAAGGGGATGCCTCCGAATACTATAAGCAACTCAGCCGTCTTTATCTGGTTATTTCTGACGTGGTCTATCGAATATCAGAGTCAGAAAAACTGATATTAGATGGTTTGAAAGAGATGTTAGGAGGAAAGCAGGATTAGGCTTTGCGTCCCTTCCGGCAAAGCTGATAGGTTGAATTACTGAGATGAATATAGATTTTTACCAGTCATGATACAATCAATTAAAATAGAGAAACTTTACTATATCTATAGTTACGAAATCGATTTTACGAAAGCCCCTAATGTGTTGATACTTACAGGTCCAAATGGATTTGGAAAGACGACCATTTTGCAGATTATCAATCACCTGTGTTCTTTGAAGCTATGGTACTTCTATATGCTTCCATTTGGCCGAATAGAGGTTTGTTTTGATGCAGGGCACACTATCTCGATCAATAAGTCCAAAATGGTCGAGCGAGGCTATGGCGACGTAACGTTTGAATTCAATATTTCACAAGTTTCGATCCACGAAAGCATGGTGATAGACGCTGCGGTTGTCCGCCATTTGCTAAGTAGATCCATTCCTTTTAATAGAGAATTAGATATTTCGAGGCTTGATGAATACCTGGAAAATGCTCGGGAGGAAAAGCTAGTTGCTTTTCTAGAAGAAAAGGTACTATTGATGGCTGAGTTTTTGCAGAACCAGAACTGTGTTATGATAGAGGAACAACGCCTCGTTGCCAAAAAATCACAGAGTAATACTTCAGAATACTCGAAAACAGTCGAGGATATTCAGAAAAGGATCAGTAGTTTTTATTCAGAGGCGCAGAAAGCATATAATGTGGCAAGCCTTAAAATCGATGGTACTTTTGTGAAGCGCCTTTCTGATATAAAACCGACTAATAAAGTGAAGCACATCAAGAAAGAACAAATATATCGAGATGTAATTCAAAAGATAGAGAAATATAAAAAATATGATTTGGTAGGTGAGTTGGAGGTAGTGTCGAATTTAGGTGTGCATTACAACGAGGTGTTGAAGTTGTATTTGACAGACCTTGATAAAAAGCTATCGTCAATAGAACCGTATTACGAGAAGCTATCTACATTTGACAAAATGGTGTCTGGCAAGCACCTGTCTTATAAGCGGCTTCTGTTTAAAGACGACAAAATGCAGGTCGTTGGACTAGATGGGCACGAAATACCTATACGAAAGTTGTCAAGTGGTGAACAGAATCTGTTAGTTCTTTGCCACAATCTTGTTTTTGGTTTGGACAATAAAAATATTCTTTTGATAGACGAGCCTGAAAACTCTTTGCACATGGCATGGTTGCAAGAAATGTTGGAAGACTATATTAGAATTGCAAAAACAACACAGTGTCAGATAATAATAGCAACCCACTCGCCAGCTTTTATTCATGGACACTGGGATTTAACGTATGATCTTTGTGAAAATGGTAGTGTTCAAGAGTCTGAAAGCGATAGTTGAAGAGTCTGCAATTCCGGCACGAGAGGCGATTCTTGCTCATAAGTCAGACAAGAAGACAATCGAAAAGCTGCTCGTGCTGGTAGAAGGGGTTGATGATGTTCCTGTATATTCTGTCTTTCTAGACGAGGACAAAGTTGATTTCAAGGATTGCAATGGTTGTGAAAATGTTGAAAAGCAGCATTGGACATTGAAAAAAGAACTTGGTAAGAACTTTATTTCGATATTGGATAGTGATTTTAGATTTATGGATAGTCCTTTGAAAGATGATGACAATTTGTTTTTTACTGACTATCACGACTCTGAAATGCAGATGCTATCTAATAAATACGTAATGCCCAAAGCATTTCAAAAGATAACTAAACGCCAATTATATGGCGAAGACCTAGTATTAGTTGCAGAAAAGGAGGTGTATAATCTCTCCATGTTGAAGTGGTATAACTCCAAAAGACAATTTAAGTATCGTTTTAAACCTATAGATCTTGTATCTTTGTCTCACGGATGCGAATTGACAGTGAATACTGTTACCCAATATGTAGAACCAACAAAGTCGTCATCCAAAATGTTTCCATCGCGAACTTTTGCTAAGTTTCTAACAAAGAATAATAAAAAGACAGATGTGGAAGCGCTTCACAAATTGAGTAATGGACATGATGTGGTTCTGCGGTTGTCGGGAATATTGAGACATGAATATAACACGCAAGTGTCCAAGGATAATCTTCGTAAAGCGATTTGCCAATCATTTACACTGCAAATAGCAAAGAAGACGGGACTATATGATAGAGTAAAGAAATGGTGTGACAAGAAACATGTTTCGATATTGAAGTGAGCTCATCGTAGATGCATTGTCTTACGTATGTTTTGTACAGTCTTTGTTTGACAGCAAGAAACTTTGGGGAAAATTTGCAGGGAAGCGACGGAATGTGTATATTTGCAGTCTTCATAGTGTGTGTGCTCCGTGCTGCTTTACGGCTGGCGCATATTGACAATCCTTTATGGATAATATGTGCAGTTTGGAAAACAAAACAAAGAGCTCTGAATTGAAATATTTCATGAGTTCAAAGCATACTTTCGTTACCTCAAACAAAGAAAAAATGGCATTGCCAATTAACATAGAAAGCCTTCTTAGTGGAAGTGCAGTGGAAAGCAATCAGCTTGAATATAAGGAAGGTTGGAATCCAAATACAATATATCGTAGCATCTGTGCCTTTGCTAATGATTTTGAGGATACAGGTGGGTGGGTATATTGTTGTAGGAGTGAAGGAAGTACATGGACATGCTGTTCGTCCAGTTTTAGGTGTGAATCCTGATTCTATCGAACAGATAGAGAGGGATATGGTTGGCTATAACAACCTTATCCGTCCGTATTATCAGCCTCGTCTTTTCATAGAAGAGGTTGATGGCAAGACAATTCTTGTAATTAAAGTCACGGCAGGAGAACGCCGACCGTATAAGGTGCCAGACCGTATAACGGCAAAATAGAAGGAGAAAGGACATATTTTTTGATTGACATTCCTTGTAAGTTGGATTGCTTGGGAGTACAAGTAGGCAAAAATAACAAGAAAGAATGCAAGAAAGAGTGCAAGAAAGAACTGTCTGATATTCAGGTTCTTATTTTAAAAATATTATCTATGGAAAATAAGACTACTATAGCAGATTTAGCAAGAAAGACCGGCCTTTCTGCAAGAAAGATTTCAAGCGAACTAAAGGCTTTGCGAGAAGATTTTCACGTTCTTAAACGTGAAGGAGGACGTAAGGAGGGTCATTGGGTAATAGGTGACTTTTAAGGTTCTTCCGGAAAATGGAGTGATTCGACGTGGACACATAGAAGACAACTTGAACAACTTTTACAACAAGTAACAACTCTTTCGGTAAGCCATGAGCAGAACTGAGCTTGCTCAAGTTATGCCATGGCGAGAAAGAGTGCCATGTAATGGAACAGCCTCGCGGGGATATCGCCTCTTCGAGGCCGATGCTGACCAAGGGTTGCTGCAAGGGAAACAACTATGAACAAAACCGATCACTCGATTTTCCGGATGAACCAGAAAACAATAGACGAAATGTTTGATATGTCTTAGCATCTTCGCCCCGAATAGCTGATTTATTCTATGCTCAAATACATGCTGGTGAGGGAAACAACTAGAACTACAACTGTGATATGGCAAGAAACTTGGGGGAAAAATTGCAGGGAAGCAAAGGAAAGTGTATTAGAGGAAGAAGATGCGCTTTCATTTATTTGGGAGGAAAAACAAAAATGTCACTTATAGCTAAGGAAATGATGGTTCCTGGTGCTAATGACAATGATAAGGAGAAATATCTTACACAAAAGTTGGAACTTTTGGTTGGACGTAGGGATCAAATAGCTCATGAGTCCGACATGAGCTATACGGAAAAGCGAGAAATAACTCAAATGGAAGTTGAAGACGCTATTACTTTTATTGATAGTTTTGTCGCATGTGTGGATAGCCATGTTTAGTTTTTTCTTGGTACCAAACGTTGGCTTTGTCATGTAAGCTCTCCAACTAGATTTTGTTGCAAGATGTATGCTTTATTAGCGTGGTTACCTTTGAAAAATGATAAGTTTGCAAAGTATAACATAAAGGATAAATAGGGTATAATCTGCAAGATGATGGCGAATTATTTGCCAGTGTCGAGGAAATAGCGTAAATTTGCGATCTGGACGGGCATTAGTGGCTCGTCAACATCCAATTATGATAGCTGACAAGATAGAATACATCATCATGCTCGTGAAGCTCTTTGCCCGTCGTTTTGGGTTAAGCTATATGCAGGCTTTCCGCTATGTCTGTCTGCATGATGGCATAGAGTATGCGGAGAGACACTACAATATTCTTCACACGCTGACGTTTGAGGACCAGGTGGATGCGCTTGCCGCTTATTGTCATAGAAAGGGAGGGTTGTTGGTATGAAGCTGTATCATGGATCTAATATGAAGGTGGAGGTTGTTGACCTTGCTAAGTCTCGCCCAGCAAAGGACTTTGGACGAGCTTTCTATCTTTCCGCTGAGGAGCAACAGGCAAAGGAAATGGCGCAATTCAAAGTGGAAGCGTTCGGTGGGGACGTGGTGGTTAATTGCTTTGAATTTGATGATTCTACTCTTGATGGGTTGAAGTTTCTATGTTTTGAGGAATACTCTGAGGAATGGGCTAAGTTTGTTTTGGCAAATCGTAAATCGTCAGATACTCTTCATGATTATGACGTGGTGTATGGGCCGATAGCCAATGACAAGATTGGTAGGCAGATTTTTAATCTTCAGGCTGGTTACATAGATTTTTCAACATTTATTAGACGTATTCAGTATCCAGAGGGTATTACTTTTCAGTGGGCTTTTTGTACTGAACGTGCCATTAAACTTCTTCGTGTTTTATGAAAGTGACAGATAAAGATTTTCAATATATGCTGGAGTGTATGGAGCGTGATGTCGCCACGCTTCTCGTTGAAAAGAGAGGGATGACGATTCGTCAAGCTCTCGGTGTGTTGTATGACTCTGAAACTTATCGTTTGCTGCAGATTCCGAATACAGGGCTATATTTTCAGTCTCCTCAATATGTGTATTCGTTTTTGCAGGAAGAAATGGATAGAGGAAGAATATCTAATAACTTCTCTTGTGTAAGTAAACGGTGAAAGCCGTACTATACTATAGGTTTTCAAGGTTTCTCACTTTGTGGCTTAACAGTCTTAAAGTGATGGCTTACGGTCAGTTAATACTGTCGGCGTAATAGGTAAGGGATGAGCCTTCTGATGGTATCGTGGAAAGGATAAAAACGGAGCATGTAAAACTGATACAGGCCAGTGTCATGCCCTAAATAGAGCGCCAACCGAAGCGTGATGGCAATGTAAGGTGTTACGGGTGTTGTGTGTGTTCTCCGTAACTTTTAACATAAAACATTCTTTATTATCAATAAGCGGTTGTATCTTTGCACGAAAATAAGAGGGGTATGGATAGAAGTAAAATTATTGACACGCTCAAACAGCGAGGTGGGTTTATAACCACTGGCGAAGTGAAAAGCCGTGGCGAGTATGAACAGCTTCGCCGTGCAATAGAAGACGGAACGCTTATGCGGATTCGTAATGGTGTTTATGTGGAAATGTCTGCGTTGGCAAATAACATGATAGATGTGGAGCGTATAGTTCCGCATGGAGTGCTTTGCCTGTATAGTGCGTTTGCTCATTATGGGCTTTCCACACAAGTGCCTTCCGCTACTTGCATTGCCATTGAAGCCAAACGAAAGGTGCGCTTGCCCGAATATCCCCCGATTGACCTTTATTATTGGAAAAAAGAGAATTTGGAGTTTGGTATAGTAAAGAAGAACATATCAGTATACGAAGTACTCATTACGGATATGGAGCGAACAGTCTGTGATGCCGTAAAGTACCGAAACAAGATTGGGCTTGATGTTTGCGGTGAGGTGATAGACAACTATCTCAAAAAGGAGACCCGCAATGTGTCTTTACTTCATGAATACGCACAGAAACTGAGAGTGAAAAAAATATTGACTACATATTTGGAGACAAGGCTATGACAAAAAATATAGGGAAGAATTTTCTGAAATGTTTGATATGTTTTAGCATCTTCACCCTGAATAGCTGACCTATTCTATGCTCAAAAACGTGCTGGTGAGGGAAACAACTAGAACTACAGCTGCGATACGGCAAGAAACTTGGGGGAAAACTTGCAGGGAAGCAAAGGAAAGTGTATATTTGCAGACTTCATTTGACATTTGAGATATGAATGAACTGAAAGTAGAAAACTTTGGACCGATAGGCAAGGCTCATGTGGAGTTTGGTGATCTTACCATTCTTGTCGGTGCGCAAGCTTCGGGTAAAAGCCTGTTTCTTGAACTGCTGAAACTGTTGGAAGACAAGGAAGCTATTGTCGAGACGCTGAGGAAGTATAATTATATCATCAGCAAGAATAACGTATCCTATTTGTTGGAGGCGTACTTCGGCAATGGTATGGCTGGCATTTGGGGAGAGAACACCAAAATAGTTTATGACGGGCGAGAGGCTTCTGCTGTCATTTCGTTGATGAAGAATAAGGTGAAGGAGGCGGAGGAGAAGGTTTTCTACATACCTGCTCAAAGGGTGTTTAGCATTTCGGATGGGCGGCCCAAGGCGTTTTCAGAGTTTGACCCTACGGCTCCTTATGTGTTGCGCCAGTTTAGTGAGATTCTGCGTGTGTTTATGTCGATAGGCTTGGGAGGGAATACTACCTTGTTTCCCGTCAAAACTCGCCTGAAGAGTGCGCAGAAGAGGTCTTTTGATTCTTCTATTTTTCATGGTGGAAGAGTGGAACTTGAGAATGAGAACGGACAGCGCAAAATGCGTATGAAGGTGGACGGGATGGATATGCCGTTTATGACGTGGAGCGCTGGACAGAAAGAGTTTATGCCTTTATTGATGGGTTTCTACTGTGTGTCGGGTCCTCCTATGCAGCTGCTCAACAAAGATCAGTATGATTATATTGTGATCGAGGAGCCAGAGATGGGGCTTCATCCCAAAGCGATCATGTCGGTGCTGTTGGAAATACTGGAGTTGGTACAGATGGGCAAAAAGGTCATCGTATCTACGCACTCAACTGTTCCTTTGGAGTTTGTTTGGGCATTCAACATCCTAAAAAGATCGGCAAATAAAAACAAAGAGGCAGGATTGGCAAAGCTCTTTGATGTCTCGGGGAAAGGGGCTGGTATCTTTGCAGGAATCTTTGACAAGTCTATCAGAACCTACGCTTTTGAAAGAAAGGATGAAAAGGTGGAGAGTGTTGATATTTCCTCCCTTGATGCTTTGGACGACCAACCCGTCGTGAGCGAATGGGGTGGCCTTTCTTCCTTTGCCACTCGGGCCTCTGAACTTGTAACGAAGTAATATCTTATCCTCATCCGAGTGGCGGCAGGGCATGGAGCGATACCATGATGAGGAACTTTGAATCCTAAAACTGTCTATAGTTTCCCATAAGGGAAGCGTTTTTGTAACCATATTTTTGCTTAGCCATATATCGGGGAATTCTATTCCCTCGCTATTGTATGGTGTCACTTTTTTGGTCAGCGTGCGTTGGTCAAAGCGGATGCTTTGTCCTTATTCGAACGGGACGAGCTAAATGGTGTAGGCGTAGGAATCACAAAAAAACAATATGGTCATTTGCATAATGTCATATTTCAAATAGAGTGTTAATGATAAATGTGAAATTTTTAAGTAAGAAACCATGATTATCGTAATTGGAGCAACAAGTTTTATTGGTGTGCATACCGTAACGGAATTGGTAAACCAAGGGTGTGAAGTGTTGGTAACGGGAAGAAAGGACCGTTTTAAGGAACACTATGAAGCACTTGGAGTGAAATATGTGAACCTTGACCTTGATAAGGAGGAGGATTTCAATCAGTTGCCCACGCAAAATGTAGAGGGTGTTATATTATTGGCTGGTTTGCTCCCTGCCAATGCGCCTGTCAATCTTGATGTGGATGAAAATGCGGCTGATTATTTTCGTATCAACACAATTGGCACGATTAATTGCTTAGAGTATTGTCGAAAGAATGGCATTAAGCGTGTTATTTCTACATGTTCGTATGGTGATGTTCGTGGGGCATGGAATGGTGAGCGTAGATTGACGGAGGAAGAACCACGCAATTTCTTCTTTACAGGTGACCACTCTGTTTACACAATCTCCAAGAATGCTGCTAACGACGTAATGGAATACTACAACCAGCAGCATGGAATGAAAAATGCAGTGTTCCGTTTTCCAACAGTCTTTGGCGTGACACCGCACATGAGTCTTTATGTGAATGGAGAAATGAAGAAGTCGGGATTCCAAATATTTATGGAAAAGGCGGCAAAGGCCGAAGATATCACGATATTTGGAAATGCAAAGATGATTCGTGATGTGGGCTATGTGAAGGATATAGCTCATGCGTTTTATCTTGCCATCAAGAGCGAGAATACATACGGATTGTATAATATGACTGCGGGTGGTGGTGTTACTCTGCAGGAGCAAGCAGAGGTGATGAGAGATGTATTTGGTCCTGCTGACGGACGTCGATCGAAAATCATTTATAAGCCAGAGATTCCCAATAACACGACTTCTTATCTTTTTTCTATGGAAAAAGCCAAAAGGGATTTCGGGTTTGAACCCAAGTTTAAGACCTATCGCCAAATGATGGAGGACTTTAAGAAGGATTGGGATAATAATCTTTATCGTGACTTGTTCTGCTATTAATACAAAACGTAATGTACAAGAATTGTTTTAAGCGGCTTTTTGACTTCTGCATAGCACTTTGTGCGTTCCCTTTTGTATTATTGGTATGTATTGGAGTTTGGATTGCTATCAAGTGTGATGATGGTGGACCGCTGTTCCACATGGCCTCACGCATAGGAAAGAACGGTCGCATTTTCAAAATGTATAAATTTCGTTCTATGATTGTCAATGCTCCGGACCTTCGCATGGAGGATGGCAGCACTTACAATGCGGCGGATGATCCTCGTGTCACTAAGGTAGGTAGATTTTTGCGTAGAACAAGTATTGATGAGATTCCACAACTTCTGAACGTGTTGATAGGGGATATGGCTTTGATAGGGCCTCGTCCTGATTCGGCTTTCTATTTAGAGCATTATACTCCAGAGGAGCGTGTAATCTTAACGGTTCGTCCAGGCATTACAGGATGGAATCAAGCTATCAACAGAAACTCTGTTGGCACAAAAGAAAAGCTGCAAGCAGACATATATTATGTAGAACATTTAAGTTTTCTATTTGATATTAAAGTTCTTTGGCTGACAGTAATGGCTGTCTTGTCACATAAAGATGTGTATAGAGCATAAGATGAAGGACTGCATAGGGGTTGAATAATCTCTATGCTGTCCTTATTCCTCTTTTTCTTGCTCTGGGTGGCAAGACGATCCTTTGCGGAAACGCTTGCTAGTCTCTCTAGGGGGTATTTGTTAGTTTACTTATTGAAACGATTCGCTCTTTGACATGATGAAAAAAATAATGGTATTGGCCGCTGGATTATTGCAAATAGATGTAATTGAAAAGGCCAAAAGTATGGGCTATTATGTGCTCGCTGTAGATGGAAATCCTAAAGCTCCAGGATTTAACGTCGCCGACAAGGCTATATGTGCTGATATAGTCAATGAAGAGACTATGCTAAAAATTGCTCGCGATGAACATGTAGATGGGGTTATACATCCTTGTTCGGAGGTAAGTATGGCAGTTATGGCTCGAATTAACGATGAATTAGGACTGTCAGGTATTAGTCGCGAACAGGCTATTTGCGCCACTAATAAGCATCTAATGCGCAAGGCTTTTGAAAAAGGAAACGCGCCTTCTCCTAAAAGCATTTTAGCCCAAGATGCTGAGGATGCTTGGAGTCGTTTACAGAATGAGTTTGATACCGATGCGATATTGAAACCGTCGCGCAATTCGGGTTCAAGAGGTATTGCAAAGGTCTCTCGTAATATGGATAAGGGTGATTTCATCAGAGCTTATGATGAGGCTCTAAGTGAAAGTCGGGATCATTCTGTATTGATAGAGCAGTTTATAGAGGGCCCGGAGTTTTCCATAGAGATGATCGTATGGCAAGGTGAAATTCATGTGCTGACCGTGACGGACAAGAAAACGACAGGTGCTCCGCATTTTGTGGAGTTGGGGCATAATCAACCTTCATGTTTTTCTGCTACTGATGTAGAAACGCTGAAAGCTGCTGCGGTTGCTGGCGTGAGGGCTTTGGGTGTGAACAATTGCGCTTGTCATGCTGAGGCTAAGATGATGAACGGTAAGGCGTATTTGATGGAGGTTGGTGCGCGCCTTGGCGGAGATTTTATTTCTACAGAGCTGACTCACTTGAGTACGGGCATTGATATGGTGGCTGCGGCTATAGATGTGGCTTTGGGTGTGGAACCTGACTTAAGCACCAAAGAAGAGCCGAAGGGTGTATGTATCCGTTATTTCTGTCCGAAGCCTGGAAAACTTGTGAGTATTTCTAATACGGAAGTATTGAATAATCCTCATGTGTATCTTTGGGAGATTTATCCAAAGGAGGGGGACGTGATACCTGCAGTGACAAGCAGTTTATGTCGATCAGGGCATGTCATTGTAACAGAAAAAACTCCGCAAAAGGCTATAGAACTCGCTGAGAGACTGATTGAAAGTGTGAAATTTGAGACCATCTAAACCAAATGAAGGTATTACAATTAACTGGCTATTTCTTGCCAGAAAAAGCAGCTTCCATCTATCTTGTAGAGAATAGATTGGAGGCTTTTGCCAAAGAGAATTTTGATATGGTAATACATGCTTCTCGTCCTACCCGTGGACTTTCTGACGAGGAGTATGAAAAGTATAAGAATAAAAAGGAGGAATTGTTGTATGATGGCAAATTGCGTATTCACCGATTTGCCATGTATCGGGAGGGTAAGAATGCTTTGCTTCGGGCTTTGCGTTATTCTTTAAACTGGATAATTCAGCTATGGTATGGTCTGAAGGAGGATCATGTGGACTGTGTGTATTTGGAGTCAACACCTCCTATTCAGGGTATGCTTGGAGCATTTATAAAAAAAATCAGAGGAATTCCTTTCGTGTACTGCCTGCAGGATATATTCCCAGACTCTCTTGCAGGTACAGGTCTTGCTAAGAAAGGTGGGCTTCTTTGGAAGATAGGGCGAGTCATCGAGGACTTTACCTATAAGCATGCGGATAAGATTATTGTTATCTCAGAGGACTTCAAGAAGAATATCATGGCGAAGGGCGTGCCCGAGGATAAGATTGTGGTGGTCTATAACTGGGTGGATCAGAACGCTGTGGTGGATGTGCCGCGTGAGAAGAACAAACTCTTTGACAAGTATCATTTGGACCGAGGAAAGTTCTACATTGAGTATTCGGGTAACATCGGACTGACGCAGAATATGGATATGCTGCTGGAGGTGATGAAGGAACTGAAGGTGTCGCATCCGCAGATTGGCCTGGTGCTGGTGGGCGAAGGCGCCTATAAGAAGCAGGTGGAGGAGATCGTGGCGCGTGACGGACTGACGAACGTGACGATGCTGCCGTTTCAGCCCTACGAGGACATCAGCTATGTATTCTCGCTGGGGGATGCGGGCCTCGTCATCTCGAAGCCTGGGGTGGGTGCTAATAGTGTGCCAAGCAAGACGTGGAGTATCATGTCGGCATCGCGGCCTGTGCTGGCCAACTTCGACGAGAATGAGTTGAAGGATATTTTGGCGGGCAACGAATGTGGCATCTTCACCAAGGCGGGGGACAAGGAGGCGTTTAAGCAGTCGATCATCTCGCTCTATGAGAATCGTGAGCTCTGCAGGAGGTATGGACGGAACGGACGACAGTTTGTGATGGACAACCTGACGCGTGAGGTGGGTACTCAGAAGTATGTGGAGGTCATCAAGAGCGTGTGTCGTGGGAAATAATGACCGGGCACTGCTGCTCCTGCTGCGGATGGCGGTGAGGGAGGAGGTTGTGGACCTGCCTGCCGACATCGACTGGCGGGAGATCAAGGAGCGGGCTTTCCGCCAAGGGGTGGGAGGTATCGTCTTTGACGTGGTCGAGAAACTTCCCGCTGGGCAGCGTCCGCCGAAGGAGGTGGTGCTGGAGTGGATGGGAATGGTGATGCGCATGGAGCGGATGTATGAACACCATAGGCAGGTGATAGCAGGTCTTGCTGCTTTCTATGCCGAGATGGGGGTGCGTATGCTGCTCCTGAAGGGGTATGGGCTGTCGCTGGCATGGCCTGTGCCGAAGCATCGCCCGACGGGGGATATCGACATTTTTCTCTTTGGCAAACAGCAGGAGGCGGACGAGCGGTTGCAGGCGCGGTATGGGGTGGAGATAGACAACTCGCACCATAAGCACTCGGTGTTTCAACTGGGGCAGACGATGGTGGAGAATCACTATAGTTTCCTCAATGTACATGCACATCGTTCGACGGCCGAGATAGAGGCTATCTTGCAGGGGCAGCTTGCCGAGGTGGAGCCATCGGGAATAGTGAACGTCTCCTTGCCTTCTGCTCGCTTCAACTCGCTGTATCTGCTGCGCCATAGTGGGGAGCATTTTGCCTCGGTGGATATCAGCCTGCGTATCGTCTTGGACTGGGCGTTCTACGTCAGGAGGCATCCCGTGGACTGGCCTTGGCTGTTGACGCAGCTGGACAGGGTGGGGATGAGGCCGTATCTGGCGGTGCTAAATGCTATCTGTGTGCGGTATCTGGGCTTTGAGGCTTCGGTCTTTCCTGACTTGCCTGTTGACGAGGCGCTGGTGGATCGAAGCATACAGGATATATTGGTTCCCGAAGTGGAGCCGGAAGAACACAAGAACAGGATGAGGGAGGTGGTTTTTCGCTTTCGTCGGTGGTATGCGAACCGATGGAAGCACGACATGGTGTATCGGGAGCGGGCGGCGGTATCGCTGTGTACGCAACTGTGGAGCCATGTGCTGAAGCCCTCGCTGTGAGAAATATTCATCAACTAAATATTTTTGTTTATGACAATGAAACTGCGTAATGTGCCTTTCTCTCCGCCGGACATGACGGAGGCGGAGGCTGCGGAAGTACGCGACGCCATACTGTCTGGGTGGATCACCACCGGACCGCGTACGAAGAAACTGGAAAAGGAAGTGGCTGCGTTTGTAGGGGTAGATAAGGCAGTCTGCCTCGGATCACAGACGGCGTGCGGGGAAATGGCCCTGCGACTGCTGGGGATTGGCGCGGGTGACGAGGTGATCGTCCCGGCTTATACCTATACGGCGAGTGCGTCGGTGGTGACGCATGTGGGGGCTACCTTGGTCTTTGTGGATGTGCAGAAGGACTGCCTGGAGATGGACTATGAGGCCGTGGAGCGGGCTATCACGCCGCGGACGAAGGCGATTATCCCGGTGGATCTGGCAGGTATCCCGTGTGACTACGACCGTCTGTTTGCGATCGTGGAGCGCAAGAGGGACTTGTTTGTTCCGAAGACAGATCTGCAGCGGATGCTGGGGCGCATAGCAATCTGTTGTGATGCAGCCCATGCCTTCGGTGCTACGCGCAAGGGAAAGAAGGTGGGATCGATCGCTGACTTCTCTTCCTTTAGTTTTCATGCCGTGAAGAACTTCACGACGGCGGAGGGTGGTGCGCTGACGTGGCATCTGCCTTTCGGCAACGAGCAGGTGGTGAAGGACTTGGACAAGCAGGTGGAGAACACGTTTAGCGGTGTGCCGGAGATAGCGGGCGAGACGTGGAACGAGAACCTGTATCGCAAGGCGCAGTTGCTGAGTCTGCACGGTCAGAACAAGGATGCGCTGGCGAAGACGAAAGTAGGTGCCTGGGAGTATGACATCATCGGAACGTGGTATAAGTGTAACATGACGGACGTGGCGGCGGCTATTGGTCTGGTGCAGATGGAGCGCTACCAGGGAATGCTGGAGCGTCGCCGCGAGATGATAGCGCGCTACGATGAGGCTTTCCGATCGCTGAACGTGGCGGTGCTGCATCACTATGGTGCGGATTATGCTTCTTCGGGGCATCTGTATCTGGTGCGCCTGCTGGGCAAGACGCGCGAGGAGGCGAATCGGGTGATAGAGCAGATGGCGGAGCGGGGCATTGCCACGAATGTCCACTACAAACCACTGCCGATGATGACGGCTTACAAGAAGTTGGGCTTCGACATCAAGGATTTCCTGAATGCTTATCATTTGTTTGAGAACGAGATCACGTTGCCGTTGAACACGAAAATGACGGACGAGGATCTGGAGTATGTGATCGAGAACTTCGTCGATATCGTTTCTCATTTGTAGTATATTGCTCTGAGGAAAATATGATGGAGTTTGACAAGGATTTCTTAGGTGCCTTGTTTGAGCAAGCAGTGAGCAGTCCTCGTCGTCGGCAGGTGTGTGATTTGCGCACATCGCCGCAGGATACTGGGCAGCGTGCGCTCTGCGCATTGCTGCCCGGTACGCAGATGCCGATTCATCGGCATGAGGCGACGGCGGAGACGGTCCTCTGCTTATGTGGCAAGTTGGACGTGGTGCTCTACGAGGAGATCGTGGGGTATGAGTCGGCCGCTCCCCATGGGCTTCCGCAGGGGATGGATGGGCAGGACGTAGTGCGCAGGGTCGATTACCGTGAGGTACGCCGCATCCGTCTGTGTCCTGCTGAGGCTCGGTATGGGTGCCAGATCCCGAAGGGGGTATGGCATAGCGTGGATGTGATAGAGCCGTGCGTGGTGTTTGAGGGGAGGGATGGAGCGTATGCTGAGGATGGAAGCAACATGTAGGGACAATATAAAGCAAATCGTTTTTGAAAATTCAGTTTAATAATACTCTGAATATCATTCTTGTTGTATTATTCTTGCCAGTGTGAAGAGTATTCCGTAACTTTGCAGAGCGCTTTATAATCAAAAGGAAGAGCAAGAAAATGAGAAAACTGGTGATTCATCATATAGGTCCTGTAAAACATGTGGACTTGGTGCTGAAACGCATCAATGTGGTAATTGGCCCTCAGAGTGCTGGCAAGAGTTGTATTCTGAAGGTTGCTTGCTTTTGTGCCTGGGCTGAAAAAAGGATTCAGTTGGAGCAGGGGAAAAATGGCTTTGCTGATTTTGAATATGTGAGGGAGAATTTACTTGCGTTTCATAAACTAAAGGGGTTCTTGCACGAGGATAGCCGTATAGAGTACAGAAGTGATTATTTGGCTTTCGTGATAGACTTTACGAACGAGACATTTGATCTCCGCTGGGGTAACGCGAAAAAGCGATTCGACTACAAGCGACCGCGTGTCTCCTATATACCGGCAGAAAGGAATTTGGTCTCGTCCATTCCTAATTGGTTTGACGTGAAGATGGATTCCACCAATTTGAAGAGTTTTATCGCGGATTGGGCTTATGCGCACAAGTTGTGTGGGGATGATGCGGTGTTGCCGATATTGAATCTTGGGGTGCGCTTCTTTTATGACAAGCAGACCGATAAGGACTATATTTTGCTGAATGATAAAAAGCGCATGGACTTGACGGATGCTTCGAGTGGCCTTCAGTCGGTGATTCCGATGTGGGTGTATTTGGACTATCTATTTAGGAAGCAATACTATCCTCAAGAAATGTCGAGTTCGAGGACTGAGACAGAGAACGAGGAGATAGCACAGCATATCTATGACTGCAAATATAAGAAAGCGGCAAAAAAAGCTGGGGAAGAGGGAAAAGTAGTCTTTGGCAAGATTGGAGTGACGAAGCGAATGTTTGCCTCGGATGCGGATTTTGATGAATTCAAACAACTTGTATTGGCTTATACGCAAACATCGCATTCAGATATTTATCTAGAAGAGCCGGAGCAGAATTTGTTTCCTTTGACGCAGGTGGAATTGGTGTATGCGCTATTGAAGAATGCTGCACTGCATGAGGATCATCTGTTTGTAGCTACGCATAGTCCGTATGTGCTCTATGCTCTCAACAACTGTATGCTTGGTTATAAAGTGAAGGATAAAATACCCAGCGAAATATCCGAGCTTAAGGCTAATGAGGATAGTTGGATTGATCCAAAGGAAGTATCTGTCTGGGAAATCAAGGATGGTGAGTTTTCGTCGCAGGTTGATGAGAAGAACTTAACGTTGCAGGATGCTGATGGACTGATTCGTGGTAACTATTTTGACCGTATCATGAAGCTTATCATGACGGACTTCTCGAATTTTGCTACGTTCTATGACTAAGATTGAGAGTGCGTTCAGTGGTGTTATGGTTTGCCAGGGTGATATTTGGGTGGCAGACTATACGGAGCAAACAAAAGGATTTCCTAAGTGTGAGCGTAAAGGGGTCACAATACAGGAAATGCCTTTTGTAGATATTGCTGCTTTTCATTTGCAGAACCCAAGTCGTACGGAGATTCTTGCAGTTAATTTCGAGTGCAACAAGGGATTCTTTCCGGAAGGAGTGCAGGATTGTGAATGTATGTTTCGTCCAAAGAACGTTGGAAAGGGATGGCTTTTGCTTTGTGAGTTGAAATATTGCAAATATGGCAATATAGCTGCTAACGCAGATAAGGCGTACAGTCAGCTTATAGATACATGGAAATTGCTTGATGGCAAGGGTTTCTATGATCGTAAACATTGCAAGGTGTTTTTGAATATTTCCGTGCCTGAGCATGAGTATGATTTGTCTCCATTTTTAGGTTTTGTAGGAAATCAAGATGAGCAGTTGACATATAGAAAGAAGTACAAATTGCATCTCTTAGGTGTTAATTCTGTGCTTGTTGTCAGCTCTGGCATTCTTATGACAGTAAGGCCGCAGATTTGATTTTTCTTCCGCTATGGCTCTTTGTTTTTTTGTGGCTATTGCTGTGTGGACACGATAGAGATATAGGTGCGCTTTTTTCTGCAAACTACTTGAACTGACTTTATCTACGTTTTTATTTGATCTTTTTGAAAAAATAGGGGAATAGTAAACAATTATCAAGTTCCCTGATTTTTTATCTGTCTAAGGTTGCATTGAAACATCAATGCAGCCTTGGCGTGTATGCTCGGCATGAGCTTATTCTAATGGGTGCAAGTCCCTAACAAGCCCT
>ENA-UOJC01001093-UOJC01001093.1-human-gut-metagenome-genome-assembly--contig:-C104-NODE-1093-length-40289-cov-7.956977_pt1 | contig 40289 bp, 65 predicted proteins | sample MGYA00242339_ERZ723886 | MGnify/ENA metagenome assembly ERZ723886 | reverse complement strand
GACCGACAGTGAAGAGATATAAAATCCCCATGCCCGTCTTTCCTTCGTAGAATTTATGCGCGCCAAATTCGCCCAAAAACAGGCAGAGGAAGAACGCCGTCCACTTGTTTCTCATCCGGCCGCCACCGCCGTTGACATTCACGTTGGCATTCGCATTCGTATTTGTATTATTGATCACAACGCTGGGCTGCTCAGCCTTGATATCCTCGACCTGCTTGCCGCACTTCGGACAGATTACACAGTCTTTGTCGATAACCTCACCGCAATGCTTGCAGAACTTCTGGTTTTCTGTCGGAATTCTCTTTTCTTCCAATTCCATTCTGTTTCTCTCCCTTCCTGTCAACCAATCAATCCATCAAACGACTTGTACCTCTCAGTACATTGAAAGTTTACCATACATTTGCATTGCCTTCAATTCGCAATATTCCACAAATTTCAACTCCATAAATCGACAAAATCGCCATCATTGTTCATTTGCACATCGCGCAGCAAAAAGAAAAGCAGTTGATTCCAAAATGAAATCAACTGCTTTTCTGGTACACCGGACGCGCCGAAATCCGAAACGGAAGGCGGCGCGAGGGCAAGGGCGTCGGCGTAGGTTACTTGGGCGGAATCGGCTACATTCAGGAATAATTTGAATGAATCATCGTACAGATAGATCGCGTTTACGAATAAATCTATGACTTTTTTGCGGTATTCCAGATCGGATCGGTCGCCGGTGCGGAACTGGTTGAGCCATACGACGATGTCCTCTTTTTTGATCTGGACGCGGCTGGCGATGCGGAGGGATGCAAGATCGGCTTCCAGCGCCTGCTTTCGGGCCTCGGCAGTTTCAATGCGCTCGTTGATCCTGCGGCGGGCGGCTTCCGCCGTTGCGGAGATCAGAGCGTCGACAAGCTGATCGATCTCCTTGTCGGCGTCGCGGATCTGCTTCTCCAGCGGCTTAATGCCGGATGCGTCATAGCTCTTTTGATACTCCGCCACAACGCGCTCGGCTGCGCCGTCGATCCAGCTGTCCGTCAGCACGCAGGAGCCGATATAATCCACGATACTGGCTTCGAGTTCGTCCTTGCGCTCATTGCGCTTTTTGCAGGTGTGCTGCTTCTTCCGCGCGGCGCAGGTGTAATAGTAATACGTCGCTCCGTGCCTGCCGCGCCCGCACTCCCCTATCATCGGCGCGCCGCACTCGCCGCAGAACAGCTTTCCATGCAGCAGATATTCAACTTTCGCCTTTGCATGGCCGGGAGCCCTGGCATTCGCCTTGAGCCGGTCGCGCACGCGCTTTTTCAGATCCTTTGAGACGATGGCCGGGAATGCGTCCTCGATCACGATCTCGCCGAGGTAGTCGTACCTGCCGGCATACCGCTCGTTTGCAAGGATACGCTTTACCGAGGCTAATGTGAGCGGGTTCCCGCGCTGATTACGGTAGCCCAGCCGTGCGCAGTCGGCCACGATCTGCTTTTGCCCTGCGCCGTCGGCATACTGCTCATGGATAAAGCGGACGATGCGGGCTTCGTCCTCGTTGATCTCGTACTGCTTATTCACGACGCGGTAGCCGAGCGGGGCAAGGCCGCCGAGGCTCAGGCCCTTCTCGGCGTTCTGGCGCATCCCGCGACGGACATTCTGGGCAAGCTGGCGGGAATATTCCTCTGCCATGGCCTCCAGGATCGCCTCAAGCAGCACGCTCTCGCTGCTGTCGCCGACGCCCTCAGTGACGGACAAGACGCGCACGCCGTTCGCGCGCAGTTTCTTTTTGTAGATCGCGCTGTCATACCGGTCGCGGGAAAAGCGGTCGAGCTTCCACACGAGCACAAAATCAAAAGCGTGCTTCGCGCTGTCCGAAATCATGCGCTGGAACTCCGGCCGCGTCTCGGCGTATCGCCCGGACAGCGCCCGGTCGCAGTATTCGCCGACAACGCGGTATCCGCGCTGCTGCGCGTATTCGCGGCATTTGGCAAGCTGGCCATCTATGGATTGGTCATTTTGCCCGGCGGAAGAATACCGGGCGTAGATCACGACGTTGGCAAGATTCAAATTATCCACAAAAGCCTCCAAAGATACCGCTCTGGCTGATCGGGCCGGGGCGGTAATTTTCATGTGCGAATCCAGCCGATTGATGGGATGAGCACATCGGCCACAAGCACAAGGGCACACAGCGAAAGAATGCCCAAGAGGATGAGCGTCACAAGCCGGTGCATGCGCAGGGACTTCTGCTGCTGGGCAAGCTGCGCGCGAAGGGCCGCGTTCTCGGCGCGGAGTTTTTCAGCATCGGAAGGCTCGGCAGGCTCGGCAGGCGGGATGCCGAAATATTCATCCATAGAAACGCCCATCTCCCGGCAGATCGGGCCGACCGTGTAAACAGACGGATTTTTGATGTCGCCGCGAAAGAACTGGGATACGGTGCCGACGGAAAGGTCGGTGTTTTCGGCGACGTCCTGATTTGTTTTGCGCGGAGTGATCGTCTGCTTCTGCTCACGGCACAAATCAGATAATTTTTCCTTCAAAACATGTCATTCCCCCTAAAAAAGCAAGACGTCTGACTGCAAAAAGTAACTACCATATCTTTACAAGTCTACCATGGGCAGGCTACCATATAGTTACAGACGGCTCCCGGTCGCCTGCGCAAGCAAAAAAGCCCGCGCCGTTGTTCGGCCAGCGGCGCGGGCGAATCTCAAAAGCCGAGTGCGTACATCAGGCTCGGAATGACGCGCAGGATCAAGAAGCAGCCGGCACACAGCGCAAGCGCAACAACGATCACGATCTTTCGCACCTTGCGCGGCCCGGCGACGGCCTCCTCGTATTCCTCGGGCGTTAAACCATCCGTATACTCGTCATAGAGCGGGCGGCCTGCATCATCTGGAAATTTGTTATCATAGATTCGGCAAAAATCAACCAGCGTGCCAATGCCACAAAAGCCGAGCGTAAAGAGCCAAAGAAGCCCAGTCCAGATCTTGCCGACATAAAACCGGTGCGCGCCGAAACCGCCGAGGAAGATGCAGAGCAGCAAGGCAGTCGAGCGTTTCTTCCGCGAAGATGCGGGATGCGCCTGTACACGAGCCTCCGCTTTTGCCTGATCGCGGATATAATTCACGGTGCCGCAGCCGCAGTGCGGGCATATCAAAGCTTCGTCGTCGATCTCTTTGCCGCATTTGTTACAGTACATAAACCCTCCTACGGATTGCAATCCTTACACGGCGTATACAGAGCCGCAGCCTCGGCGCGGGTGCCGGTGTAGCTGCTGCGGTTTGCATAGTCCATCTGGCGGATGTGATAGCAGCTCGCCAGATGAAAAACGCCGCTGGATGTATTTACGATAAACGTCTGCACATTTTCACTCGTCGAGGCGGAGATCTGCGGGGCCTCGGCGGGAAGCATGCCGGGGATATAGGATACAAATTTACCGATGATCGGTTCCAGCGGCTCTACATCGAGCGGGTCGCCGCCGATGCTGGCATAATACTCCGCCTGCGCTTCGGCCTGCTCCACGTCCGTATATTCTCCGCTGCCGGAAAACGCCGGGTCTGCGGCAGGAAGCACAGCAGCATCCGCAGCCGCGCGGAGCTCTGCGGGCGAAGCCCTGTAGGAGCGGGCAGCGGCAACGACCTCCGCAAGATTCAAAAGCCCAATCCATCCGGCAACGGCCAGTACGCAGCAGACCAGCACAAGCAAAACCTTGCGCCATGCTTGCCTCATGGCAAAACCTCCAATTATTATAAGATAGTTTTGTAAAATCTCATAATTGTAATTTTAGAACAGATGTTCTATGATAATCATGCGATGAAAAAAATATCTTTACTTAGAATTGTAAATCAAATGGAAGAAAACCTCAACGGCAATAGTAAACAAAAAATAGAAGAGATTTTTGTGGAAGAATGGAGGCACTTATGGAAATGGAACGGAATTTGCTGCTGAAAGAGATCAAGCGCCTGCTGCGGCTGGCCACAGATGCGGATCTGGATCTGATCTGGAGATTCGTGCGGAAGTTGGTCACATAGGCGCGGGAATAAAAAATAGGCCGGGGACGGTTATTCGTCCTCGGCCATTTTTTTTGCGATCTCGGCCAGCAGCTGCCACTCGTCGGCGCTGAGTTTGCTGATGATCGATACAAACCGCTTGCGCGGCGCGTCGTCGGGATCGTGCATCACGACGCCCATAAACTCCGCAATCTCCTGATTCCGCGTCAGCTTCTGCCGCATTTCGCCATCGCCGGTGCGGAGCCAATGCTCGTCGATGTTAAATTCCCGGCAGATCAGTTTGATAAACGGCTCGTTCGGTGTGGTTTTCTCCCCTTCAAGATTTGTAATCACCCCGCGCGTCGTGCCGAGCCGCTCGGCAAAATCGGTCTGCGACAAGCCTGTGCTCCGGCGGATATCCTTGATCCGATCATTGATCGTCACCGTATCACCTCCCTTGACTATATTATACACGGCTTCGATGTATTGTCAATACAAAAAGAATAAAAATATTTTGCGTAAATGTATTGACAAAACATTTAAAAGGTGGTATTGTGTAGTCACAATACAAAACGTGACAGCAAAATGTCGCAACAACGCGAGGTGAGAAAAATGTCCGAGAAGGAAAAGCAGGCAATCGAAAACCTGAACAAAAGCACCGAGAAGCTGACGCCCGCGCAGATGCAGCGTCTGAGCGATATCGCCTATGGCATGGCGCTGGCGAAGGAAGGCAAGCAGGAGGAGCGGAAGGAGGCGTGAGACCATGATCGCCGTTTTTGGGAAACGGGGGCCGGACGGGAGATTTCTCCCCGGCGAAACTTTTGAATTTAAGCATCCCGGCGAAGAAAACGGCGAACCCGTGATCGACGCCTTTGCCCGCTGGGCGGCGGAACGATACCGCCGGGAACAGGAACAGAAGGAGGATAAGCGGAATGGATGATTTCCTCAAGTTTTTTGCCGAGAAGGTGCAGACCTACCCTATGCACCTTGAGATCACCTACAGCAAGGTAACGGACTGGGGCGTCCGGGTGTGGCGGAGGGGAACCGCCTACGGCGGGGACGACGAAGAACTCGTCAACGTCCAGGACTGCGACGCGGAGCTGTGCTTCGCAACCGCGCAGGTGCAGCTGAAAAACTGGCTGCTGGAACACGAAGGAGGCTATTAACCATGGCAAATGCCCGTACATACACCCTGACGCTGGATGCGCAGGAGCTGCATGATCTGATCGAGGCGGCGCTGGTCTGCGAGTGCCAGACGGCGCAGATCATCGGCGGGCTGAAGCGCAAGGGACTGGACATGGACGCGCAGAAGCTCGTTACACAAAACGCCCGTCTGGCGCGGCTCGTCAGGCGGATGCAGGAGGAACGGAAGGAGGAAACCAATGAATAACGGGAAGGTACACGTCGAGATCGGCATGGACGGCAAAAAAACGGTATCTGCGCTATCCGGCAGCGCGCTGGAACTGAGCGCTGCTGCCGCGCGAATCCTGAATATATTTTATGCCGCGTTCTGCCAGCGGGGAATAGGCGAGGAATTCAAGGAAACCATGCGCTACTGCGTGAACCGGGAGGACAGCCCGGTATGGAGGAAGGAGTTGGCAGAATGAGAACCAATCTTGCAGAGCGGCGAATCGGGTATGAGCCGCCGGAAGCTCCTGAAGGGGAAAGCCTGGAGGAGCGCCGGGCGAGAATCCGGGCAATCTACCAATGGCACAAGGCCATGAGGCGGCTGGCGAAGGTGGGCTGCATCTGGCTATCTGGCGTGGGCTTCGCGCTGTGCATCATCGCGGGCTGCGCCCACGCGACGGAGATCGCCGCCGTCCTCGGCGGCGTATCGATCACGACGTTCCTTACGGGGATCTGCCTGTGAAGGAGCGGAAGATCACGGTCGACTTCCGCCCAGATCAGCTGGCGGGCGTGATCGAGGCGGTGAACGCCTACGCGGACGATCTCAAGAATGATCGGGCGCTCCTGTACGAGATGCCGCGCGTCGACCACGAGACGACGGACGCGCTGCTGGCGCAGGAGACGCGGCTGCAAAAGCTGGCGTACTGGCTCCAGTGCGTGCAGGACGAAGCGCTATGACTGCGCAGATCTACGCGCCGCGCATGCGGCAGATCCCGTCGCCGTGCGCGAAGGACTGCCCCGGCCGGGAGCCGGGATGCAGCGCGCGGTGCTGCAGCCGGACGCTCTATGAGAGCATCCGGAATTACATCTACGACATCAACCACCGGGCCAAACTCAGTCTGGAGCCGGACATAGCCGCCATCCGGCAGATCGAGCGGGCGGCAAATAAAGACAGGAGGGGCAAAAGCTATGCGGCAAAATAGTATCAGCTATCCGGGCGAGCGGCCCGCGAGGCGCGCGGATATCGTCGAGCAGCCGGGCTATGCCGGGAAGCACTATTTTGTGGTGAACTACGCAGGGCGGCAGCTTACGGTACACGCCGCGGACGAAACGGCGGCCCTATTCTGGGCGGCAAAACGCTGGGGCTACAGCTTCAAGCGGCCGGAATACCACCAGTCGGCCAGCGTGGCCAAGCTTGGATACCAGCCGGACAGAATGTTCGGATAAAAAATGCCCTCGCCCGGCTGGAACCGGTCGAGGGCGGAGAAGCCTGCGCTTCTCTGTGAAAATCAAGTACAAGGAGAGTATAGCATGAAAAATCCATATTTGCAAGAGGCAACGGAGATCATCCGCAAGCAGCAGGGGCCGCGCGGCCCGGTCTGGATGTGCGGCGAGCAGCTGCTGGAGATGATCGCGCCAGATGAGGCGGCGGCAAAGCTGGTGCTGGACGATCTGAAGCATGGAGGCATGAGCCTCAAGGGCTGCGAGGCCGAAATCAGAGCGTTCGCGCAGAAAAACGGCAGCTGCTGCACCGGCCAGGAGGCCGAGAAGATCATCCGCAAATACTTCGGCCTGCCGGAGCAGACGGAAGCGCCGAAGCAGGAACCCGCCGCACCTCCTGCACCGGCCGGAAACATCGTGAATCTGGAGGATTTCTTCGGATGAGCGAACAGATCGATTATGAGGAGCGGCTGCCGAGGCAGCCGTCCGAGGGAGCGCTGGACTGGTGCATCCGGACGAAATTCAAGTCCGAATACGCGGTATACCGGGATACATATTACCGCGATGCGCTGACCGGCATACGGGAAAACGCAGTCTCCGTGGCCTGCACGGCCTGCGGCGGCAGCTGGATCGCCGAGAAGGTCAGAGGGGCGGACTGCGGAAAAGGCTGGGCGCCGTTCGGATTTATAAACGGCGTCATGCAGATCGGCCCGGAAGACAAGCTTCAGTGCCCGCAGTGCGGCGCGGAGCTCCGGGCAAAGCACATCGGGCAGCTCTCACGGGGCGGGATCGACGATAACGTCTATTTCTGCGAACCGTGGCAGCTGGGGAGCAAATTCGTCCTGCTAGGCTGGCGGGCGGAGCGGAACATCGGAAAGGACGCGCGGAAAGTTTACCGGATGTGGCCGTATGAGGCCTATGTTTTTGAACAGAAAAAGGCCGTCCGGCTGACAGGGTATCAGAGATGTATGTCCGCGCTCCACTATTTTGATCACTGGAAGCAGATCAAGCGCTGCGACGACAGATGGGGCGCGACAGAGCCGGGGGACTGGTTCCGAAAACCGAAAGACCTTGCGGGCACGACCATTGAGAACGCCGCTCTGCCGCAATACATGAAAGCGGCCGGAGACGAGGCGCGGCCAGTTGCCTATCTGCGCCTCTGGCAGAAGCACCGGAACATCGAGAACCTGATCGTGCAGGGCTGCGGGGGCATGGTCGCAAAGGCGATCACGCGGGATACGCAGAGGTATTACGGCGGCGTGCACAGCGCACAGCTGGAATGGATCGACTGGAAGCAGAAGCGGCCGGCCCGGATGCTGGGGCTGAGCAAACAGGAATTTGCGCTCTGCGTCCGGAAGAAGTGGACGCAGGACGATCTTGCAAAATACAAGATGGTGCGGGCGCTTGAGCCGGTAAAGCTGCCGGAGGACTGGAACCTGCTGAAAAAGCTGCAGATCTACAATCTGAACAAGCTGTGCAGCGAAAAAGCATTGCTGCCGGACGCTGCGGGCGGCAAACGTATGCAGCTGCTGCGCGGCCGGCTGACCGTCATGCGCTGCCTGCGGTATCTGGAACGGCAAAAGTCCGACATCACAATGCTGCTGGACTACTGGAACATGGCCCGGCGCGAAGGGCTTGACCTGCGGGACGAGCACGTCCAGCTCCCGAAAAGCCTCAAGCGCGAGCACGACCGGCTGGTGGAAGCGGAGCGGATCGCGCGGAATGAGGAAGAAAAGCGCAGGGAGCAGGCCGAGATTGAAAAGCGCCGCCCGGCATTTGAGAAGGCCGTCGCGCCGCTGGAGGCGTGGGCCTGGGAAGACGCTGGGATCTGCATCCGGCCGGTGCGCACCGAGGAAGAGCTGATCGACGAGGGCAGAGCCCTTCACCACTGCGTCGGAACCTACGGCGAGATTGTGGCGCGCGGAGACAGCTGCATTTTCTTCATCCGCCGCACGGATGCACCGGACAAGCCGTGGTTTACCCTGCAGGTGGAACTGAAAACAGTGAAAGAACTTCAAAACCACGGCCTGCGGAACTGTGCGCCGACAAAGGAAGTGCAAGAATTTGTAGACAGATGGCTCGAACGCATCCGGCGGATGAAACGCGCCGGAGCGAAAACGAAAAAGGAGACAGCGGCATGAGTGAACAGAATCTGATGGTATCCCAGGAAAAGCTGGGCGCGGAGATCCGCGAGCTGACCCGGCAGGCAAAGGCCATGACGCTTTACTATGGCGTCGAGATCGGCCGGCGGCTGGAGGCCGCAAAGAGCATGGTCCCGTATGGCGGCTGGGGCGCGTGGCTGAGGGAAAATACGGAGTTTTCCCAGGCGACCGCTACCAGATTTATGCGGGTATTCAACGAGTACGGCGCGGCGCAGATCGGCATTTTCGGGGATGTGCCAGAATCGTCAACGTTGCAAAATCTCAGCATTTCCAATGCTTTGCGGCTTCTGGCCGTACCGGAAGACGAGCGCGAGGAATTTGCAGAAGCAGTCGACGCGGAGAATCTTTCCGCCCGGGAACTGGAAAAAGCGATCAAGGAGCGGGACGCCGCCCGGCAGGAGCGCGAAAGCGCCATGCGGCAGGCAAACAGCGATTCCCTCCGCGCCGAGAACGCGAAGAAAGAGGCCGAGGCGGCCTATGAGAAGCTGCGCGGCATGGAGGATGAGCTGACCGCCGCGAAGGACGAGGCCTGCCGCATGGCGGACGAGCTGGAGGCGCTCAAGAACCGGCCCGTCGAGGTAGCTGTCCAGCGCGACGAGCAGGCGATCCGGGACGCGGAGGCCAAGGTCCGGGCGCAGGCGGAAACGGAGCTGCGCAAGAAGACCGACGAATGGCGGAAGCAAACCACAAAGACCGAACAGGAGATCGAGCGCGTCCGCAAGGAGGCGGAGAGCCTGAAACAGCAGCTGGCGGCGGCAAAGGCAATGGCGGAAACCGCCTCTTCGGACGCGGAAAAGGAGCGCCTGACCGAAGAAGTCGAGGCGCTGCGCAAAAAGCTTGCCATGTCCGACAAGGACGTGACGGCTGCACAGCTGTATTTCTACCAGTGGCAGGCAGCCTTTAATCAGCTGAAACAGGCTATTTCCCACATCAAGGACGAGGATAAGGCCGGAAAGCTCTGCGCAGCCCTCCGCGCCCAACTGGCCGCGTGGGGGAAGGCGATGGAGGGCACAGCATGACGAATGAGGAGATTGTAAAGGCATTGAGGCGCTTGCGCGTGGAAACCGGCAGCCTCTCGTGCCTTGGCTGCGGGTATGAGCACAGTTGCAACGTCCACGGCTGCCAGATTCTGCGCGAGGCGGCGGCTCAGCTTGAACATTTTACGGCAGAAAACAGAGCGCTGCGCAGCGCTTTGGCGTCGAGCCCGGCAAAGCGCGCACAAAAGCAGGCGCGAGACGCGAGCGTCACATTCCTGCGGGAGATGGCAAAAGAGCTGAACGCCCAGCGGGCGGAGGCAGAAGCCGAGAGGGACGCGCTGCGGGAGAAGAAGCGGTGGATTTCCGTGACAGAAAAAACGCCAGAGTATGATATGCCGCAGCTTGCGCTAAATGCTGACGGGGATGCACTCATTGCAAATTACGCATACGGCGAATGGTTTGATACATGGGGGCAAAACGTGGAGGTCACCCACTGGATGCCGCTGCCGGAAGCGCCGGAGGGGAATAATGCCACCTAAAGAAAATCTTGAAAGAGCTTGTGAAGAGTGCATCCATTTTTTTGCGTGCTCCAGACAATGCGGCGAGCCGATGGCACAGCGTAGCGCCACTGGCTGTGAGTGCTACGAGACGGTTAAAAGCAGTATGGCGTATTATGTCGGGACACTGGATGGAGCCAAAGGAAAAATCCCAAATCGCCTCCGCGAGCTTGCCGAGGCAGACAAGGACGGGCGCGTGGTGGTGCTGCCGTGCAGGCAGGGAGATGAACTGTGGACGTACTGCAATCACCCGGTTAAGCGGGTATATAGTTTTACCGTATCGGATGTGAGCACGCTGAACGGGCGAACCGTGCTGAATACGCTAGGGCTCGGCACGATCAGGCCGGAGGACATCGGCAAAACCGTATTTTTAACCCGAGAAGAAGCCGAGAAGGCTTTGCAGGAAATGGAGGGAAAGGCATGAGCAACCAGGGAGTAATCCGTGGGACAATTGATGGACAGGAAAAGTATTGCAGAATCCCAATCCGTAGCCGCTTGTATGAATCCGTGATGGAAGATAATACGACGGAGCTTTCCTCGGAGGCGATTCTCGCCATGCCGCACGACAAGGCGGCTGCGGTGATTGATGCAATTATGGCGGACTGGCTCTACTGGCTCAAGAGAGCCGGGGAGTTGTGGGTACTGACGCGCAATTCCGCCGAGGAAACGGAGGGCAAGGCATGACCAGAAAACGCGCAAGAAAGATCCTCATGTCTATCGGCACGAGCCGGAACCATGCAAACTGGGGGCTGACGGCAAAGCCGCGCTGGAAGACAAACGCCGGTGTGGTATAGGACACGCTGGCGATCAAACTGTACGCGAAGCTGCTGCGGGCAAGAATGGAGGGCAAGAAGAATGGAAAAACGTAAAAACATGATGGATATGACGCCGGTCTGCGAGCGGTGTGGGAAGGTCGCGCCGGTGGACAACAAGCTATCGACTCCGAACTGGACAGTTTACCGGACAAAAGAGCCGTGCGAATGCGGCGGGAAATACACGGCGCGTGCGTTTTTGGACGACAGCGTGCTTTCATCGTTCGATAAGGAGGCAAACCATTCAAATGATCGCTGAGTATCTTGATAGGAGCAGTTTAGTTGCGCGGATGAAGTATTACGAGGAGCACACAACGGAAGAATCTGGTGAGCATTATGCGTATTCAGTTGCACTAAGAGAGATAAGAAACGCGCCCGCCGCCGACGTTGCGGAGGTGCGACATGGGCGGTGGATTCACCATGAAGACGGTGTATTCACTTGTAGTGAATGCGGCAACGCAGAATCTAACGACAGCTATTATTGCAGACTATGCGGGGCAAAGATGGATGGTGCAGCCGAATGAGCGGGCTGCGGTTTGAATCGATGGCGGACATGCCGCCGAGGATGCGGGAGCTGTATGCCATGCAGCAGATCGACCTCTCAGGCGCTGCGGCGCCAGCTCCCCTTCACAAGGGGAGCCGGGGGAATACGAAGTACCACAACGAGCGGGCCGAGCGGGCCGGGGTCCGGTTTGACAGCCAGAAGGAGGCGCGGCGGTATGACGAGCTGATGGTCATGCTCCGGGCTGGCATTATCTCCGATCTGCACCTGCAACCGCAGTTCACCTTGCAAGAGAGCTACATCACCGAAACCGGTGAGCGCATACGCGCAGTGCGGTACACGGCGGACTTTTCGTACAAATTCGGCGGCAAGCTGGTCGTCGAGGATGTGAAGTCCACGCCGACGCGGACAAAGGAGTATCTGCGCAACCGGAAATTCATGCGCTCGAAATTCGGAATCGATATACAGGAGATTTAAAAATGCCGGAAGAAAAAAACGAATGCCGGACGGGAATGCCGTGCGGCCTGCCGAAAAGCGGGAACGCCTGCATGAACCGCACGACGGCCTGCTGCCTGAAATGTGGCTGGAATCCGGATGAGCAGGTGCGGCGCAGGGCGCTGCCGCTCGTCAAGGGCGCGGACGGCCTGCTGCACAAGGATATCAGCACCAAGGAATAGGCAATCAGCCGGGGGCCATATTTTATCGGACTTATGCCGCAGGCGCTCCGCCATGAGACGGCTGCGGAAGGAAACCCCGGCTTTGCACCCGGCGCACGGAAAATCCCTCAAGCCCGTGCGCCGGGAAAGCGCGTGAGACGTGCGCAAAAACGTCATCCCACACGGGGTATCGCATAGGCCCCGTGCATCGCTTGCCTCCTTTTTATAAGCCGCCTGACGGCAGTCAAGGGCGGCTCGCCCGGAAATGCGCAGCGTTTGACAAGCGAGCGCGGCGCGCCGGTGCGCAGGCGGTGAAAGCCCGTCCTGCCTACGGGGGCCGGAATACCGGCCCCCAGACGAAGGAGTGTGAAACTATGGGCAAATCCAACAAGGTCGCGCTGGTCTGCCAGGTCTGCGGGGCCACATTTTACAAAGTGCCAAGCGCGATCACGATGGAGACAAGGTGTTGTTCGAAGGAGTGCCGCGGGAAAGTGCAGGCAGAAAGACTGGAGCTGCGCCGCCGGGAGCTTGCAAAGGAGCTGGATGGCCTGCGCACCGAGAGCCCGGAAGGAGAAAAGCGCCTGCCGCACAGGCTCGTCCGAATCCGCATAACGGCCAAAGTCCCGGTATGGCCGGAATACCAGCCAAGGATCGGAGCCACATACCAAGCGGAGCGGTACCCAATGTTCAAAGCGCCGGGATATGTGATCGAGTCCGGCGGCAAAAGAATCAATATCCGCGCCAATGAGTGCGTGGAAGTATGAAAGGAGCATTAAAATGGCAGAAATCATGGGAACTTTTGCGCACGACCTCGACAATTTTGTCGCGTACTACGAAAAGCTGAATTGGGATACCAGCTTCCGGGGCGAGGCATACCCGCCGCGCATCGTCATGGAGCAGTCCACGCCGCCGCTCTTTGAAGTGGGGGCGGACGGCGCAAAGACGCTGGTGCCTAATCCGACGATTCAGATTATTGGCCGCCCGGAGACTGAAGTTATTACGACCGGCAAGCTGCAGATCGGCAAGAAGGATTTCACAAAGCTGTGCAACCGCGCCGCCGCTCTGCTGGAGCTGTTTCTGCACGGTTTTATGCAAGAGCGCAAGGAAATGGAGGCGGAACAGGAATGAGTAAGAAAGACAAGAAGCGCCGGGAAGCGCTGCGGCTTGGCAAAAAGGACATGAGTTTTGCGGAGATCATGCAGGCAATAGGGGCGTGCAGGGCGGACGACTGCGACAAGTGCCTGCTGAACGGCGGCCTTATCGCAGGATGGTTCCCGGAGGATGTGCCGGACTGCTATACCGTGCTGCTCAAAAATGCCGGGGAGAAGCTGCTGGAATACTACCAAAAGATCCGGGAAAACGACGCGGCGGAAGAAAATCAGAGAAGAACAGAAGAAAATATCAAAAAACGAGGAAGCAAGAGCGAGGGAGTCTTGGACTCGTGCCCCGTTTGCCCGGTATGCGACTATGTCTTCGACGAATTCAGCGTGAGCGACGATGCAAGACGGCACATCTTTCCATTTGGCGCAGAAGACACCCTTGACTTTGGACTCGAAGAACGAATCGTCAGACCACAAAAATGCCCGCAATGCGGCATGAAAATCGCTGGGATTAGGTGGACGGAGCCCAAGTTTGTTGGGAACCGCAAGGAATTCTCGTTCACCCGTCCGCCGGAAGACGTGGAGGAAAAAAGAAAATGATTTTGCTGGAATGCACAGTCGCACTGCGTGACGGCGATCGGAAAAAGCTTCAGGCGCAGATTGCGGCGGAGATCGGGCAGCCAGTCGTTCTTCTGCCGAACGGCGTATCGCGGGCGAAAGAGCGGAATATCCTGTTCCTCTGCGACAGAAAGGCTTGTGAGAAATGCAGCTATCCAACGTGCAGGCATACGCCGGAGCTGGAACACGCCAGAAATTTTGCACCAGCAGGATTTACGAAGCGCACGGACGGCGTGTGGGTAGAGCAGGAGGGTGTAACGATGGAAGTGAAGACCGACCAGGACAAACTTGAAAAGAGGCTGGTTGAAGCAATGAGGGAGGTGATGGGACTTGAAGGAGAAAAACGCAGTCCGCATGGTCTGGCGCTGGGATGATATCTTCCGTGTCTACCGCTGCCCATACTGCGGCAGACCGGAGAAACCGTGCATCGAGCTCTGGAAAAAAGGCGGTTTGAAAAAGAGCCTGCCGAGCCGCTGCACATACTGCGAAGGAGAATTGGAAGGAGTGGAAGGAGAAGAAAATGATCATTGAGATTTTGGAGCTTGCTGCTGCGCTGGAGTGGATCGCGCTGGGCGTGCTGGTGTTTTTCAAACTGCGGAGCCTGAAAAGCAGGATAGACGCGTTGCTTGACGAAATGTGGCCGAAGTCTCCGGCTACACTGCGAAACAAGACACCAATCGGACCGGGTCCAGATCCGGCCGGGAAAAAAGGCCCGTGGCCAATCTGCCCGGAATGTTGGGCTGTGGGCTGCTGCCGCTGGGACGAAAAGACAGATACGTGTACGTGTACGGCGTGCGGGTACACAGAAGAAGGGACTGCCAGTTGAACGCATGGCCGGAATCTCCGGCCACGCTTTGAGCGGGCAGAAGACCTGTAGGGGCGGACGGCTCTGTACGCCCGGGAGAAAGAGGTGTGGATGATGGCAAAGAGACACAAGCGCCGCCTGTTTACCGGGGCGGTATGTACGCAGATTGTGTATACCGTGTCCGATGGCGCGGACAAAAAAACCAGCAAGCCCAAAAAACCGCGCTTCCAGACACGGGAAGAGCAGGACGAATTCAACCGGAAGATCTCCGAGGCAAAGCTGGAAGCGCTCGTCAATGCCAACTTCGGCCCGACCAGCCTGTATTCCACGCTTACGCTGGACTGCCAAAACGAGGTACATACTGCTGCCGAAATGCGGCAGATTCGGAACAGATTCTATCGCCGCCTACTATATAAGTACCCAAACGCCAAGATCGTGATTGTCTACGGGCAGGGCAAGTCGACGAGCCGGTTCCATCTGCACATGATCTCGGACGGCATTCCGGAGGATGAGATCGGCAGGATCTGGGGACTCGGCAGCGTGGTCGAGATCCGGCATTTGCGGGAACACAACTATTACATGGGCGAAAATGGAAACAAAGTCGACCACGGCCGGGATTATAAGGCGCTGGCCGACTACCTGCACGGCCACTGGAAAAAGGAATTCGGCGGGCACCGGTACAAGGCCAGCCGCAGCTGCGTCCGGCCGGAGCCGGAACCTGCGACCGAGGCCGTGCGCGAGTACAGCCCCAAGCATCCGCCCGTCGCCCCGCGAGGTTACATCCTCGTAGAGGCCCGGACGACAAAGTACGGGTATCAATATTATAAGTATGTAGTCGAACCAAGATCAGAGCACAAGCGGAACGGGAGCCGCTTAAATTAAGCCTTGTATATGCGTAAGGTTTTAGAACGAAGTAGGAAGGAAGTGGGGAAGTGTCAAAACCGAGATACTGGTGGTACTGGAACGTATGCAGGACCATAGGCGAATTCCCGAAACTGGACAGACAGGTTCGGGATATGAGCCGTCAGAAGATTACGCCGGGGTATTCTGCACAGCCGGGCGGACATTCCTCCGGGCGCGCCGTCGAGGATATCGCTGTGCGCGTTTTATCTTCGCGGGAGTACGAGGACTATGCTGCTGTGCAAGCCGCGATCAATACCGCGCAGACATGGCGGGACGGAGCCGACGTGCTGGAGATCGTGCGCCTGCACGCATGGATCTGGCCGAGGGAAAGCCTGGAATCCGCCGCGCGCCGGGTGCATGTCAGCCAGTCGACAGCCAAGCGTATGTACAGCCGTTTTGTATACGAAGCGGCGCGGGAGCTTGGCTATCGCGAAAATTGAGCCAACAGGGCCAAAAAAATGTGCTACAGTGATAGCGTGAAGAATTGGAGGGAACAGGATGCAGCCATGGGCCGCGCGCTTTTACGCGTCCGGGCGCTGGAAGAAATGCCGCGCCGGGTATATCAAGTTCCGCCGGACCATCGACGGCGGGCTGTGCGAGGAGTGCAGGGACAAGCCGGGCTATATCGTCCACCACAAGCGGGCGCTCACGCCGGACAACATCAAAGACCCGGACGTCAGCCTGTCCTACTCCAACCTCGAGTTCGTCTGCAAGGACTGCCACGATCAGTTTGACGGGCACGGCGTCGCAAAATCTCTGACGCAAAAAATTTTCTTCGACGCCGCCGGCGACCCGATCCCTCCCGTCGCGCGAGGCCGGGGCGCCGGCTGAATCACCGCACGCCCTACCTCGGAAGAATACGCAGGCCGTTCGCGAGGCCCCCCCTACAAAAGCGCGGCGATAAGTAATCTACGCGCACGCGCGGACAGACGGCAAAAATCACGCGAAAAGGAGGCGTTTTCTGTGGCGAATCAGCGGGAAAAAACCAAAGAACAGCGGATCCGCGCGGAGAAAGCGCGCCTGAAAAAGCTTTACCGGAATCTGCCGAAGGAAGCGGCCGGGACCGTCGCGGGCCTCATCGATCAGGCAGCCTTTATGCGCATCGAGTGCGAGGACATGGCGGACGACCTGCGGAAAAACGGCTGGACGGAGAAATTCCAGCAGTCGGAGCGGCTCGAGCCCTATGACCGCGCCAGGCCGATCGGGCAGGCGTACAACTCCACGAACGCGAACTACCAGAAGATCATCAAGCAGCTCACGGCGCTCATGCCGAAGCCGGACACCGCGCCGAAGCAGGAGGACGACGGCTTTGCAAGCTTTGTCCGGGAGCGTGACGAGGAATGAAACTCACGCGCTACCAGGCGACCTACAACCCCATCCTCGAATACTGGCAGGCCATACAGGACGGCCGCGAAGTCGTCAGTCTCAAGGTGCAGAAGACCTACAGACATGTGGTCGCGCAGCTTGAAAACGCGGATTCCGAGTTTTATTATTCCCCACGCCGGGCAAACCACGTCCTCGAATTTTTTGAAAACTACTGCCACCACTCCAAGGGCAAGGCGGGCGGCCAGCTCGTCAAGCTGGAGCTCTGGGAAAAAGCGCTGCTGGCGACTGTATTCGGGTTTATCGACATCGAGGGAAACCGGCAGTACCGCGAAGCGATCCTCATTGTCGGAAAGAAAAACGGCAAGTCGCTGCTGGCCTCAGGCGTCGGCCTGTATTTGCAGCTGGCGGACGGCGAAGCAGGCCCGGAGGTCTACGCCGTCGCGACCAAACGCGACCAGGCGAAGATCATCTGGCAGGAAGCAAAGCGCATGGTGCAGAAATCACCGGCACTGCGCAAGCGGACGCGCTGTCTGGTCGGAGAGGTGGACAGCGATTATAACGACGGCGTATTCAAGCCGCTGTCCTCGGACAGCGACACGCTTGACGGCCTGAATATCCACGGGGCCATGATGGACGAGCTCCATCAGTGGAAAAACGGCAGACCGCTGTACGACATCGTTGCCGACGGCGATCAGGCCCGCGCGCAGCCGCTGCGATTTATCACCTCCACCGCCGGCACCATCCGCGAGGACATCTACGACGAAAAATACGAAGAAGCCGAGCGCATCATCAACGGCTATGAGGATCCGGACGGGTACCACGACCCGCGCCGGATCGCGTTTATTTACGAGCTCGACAAGCGAAGCGAATGGACCGACCCGGACTGCTGGAAAAAGGCAAATCCGGGCCTCGGGACGATCAAGTCCTACACGGCCCTCAAAGAGCGGGTCGAGCGGGCGGAGAAAAACCCGGCCCTCGTCCGAAACCTCGTCTGCAAGGATTTCAACATCCGCGAAACGTCCTCCGAAGCCTGGCTCAATTTTGAGCAGCTGGATAACCGCGACACCTTCCAACTCGACAAGGAAAACCGCCGCCTGATCTGGCAGCACCACATGCCGGACGGCAAGACGCAGGAGCGCGTGCTTTCCTACCCGCGATACGGCATCGGCGGCGCGGATCTGTCCAAGACCACCGACCTGACGGCGGCAAAGGTGCTGTTCCAAGTGCCGGAGCTGCCGGAGATCCTGTTTGTGCTGCAGATGTACTGGCTGCCGCAGGATCTCTTGGAAAAGCGCGTCACGGAGGACAAGATCCCATACGACAAGTGGCATGAGCGCGGGCTGCTCCGCCTGTCCGAGGGCAACAAGATCCGCTATGAGGACGTAAAGGCATGGTTTGTCGAGGTGCAGGAAGACCTCGATATTTTTATACCCTTTATCGGCTATGATGCGTGGTCGGCGTCTTACTGGAAGGACAGCATGGCGGACTACTTTGGAGCAGAGGCCATGATCCCCGTGCATCAGGGCGTGAAAACGCTTTCCGAGCCGATGAAGCGCTGCGGGAACGATCTGGAGTCCAAGCGGATCGTCTACAACAACAACCCAATTGACAAGTGGTGCATGGCAAACACCGCCTACGACGAGGACAAAAACGGCAATATCCAGCCGCACAAAACGAGCAAGTCCACGCGCCGCATTGACGGCACGGCGGCCCTGCTCGACGCATACACGATCTACGATCAAAAGCAGGCAGAATACACCAGTATGCTCTAGGAGTGAGACAATGGGATTTTTTAAAAACCTCCTGACGAATATCACAACGACCAAGCGCGTTTCGACTGTCCAGATGGTGCAGGAGCGCGGGAATGGCTTTTACAGCTACAACGGCAAAATGTATCAGTCCGATATCGTCCGCGCCTGCATCCGCCCCAAGATCAAGGCCATCGGCAAGCTGACGGCAAAGCACATCCGGGAAACGGTAACGGCCTCGGCGCGGAAGCTCACCGTAAATCCGGAGCCGTATATCCGGTTCCTGCTCGAGGAACCGAACCAGTACATGACAGGCCAGCTGCTGCAGGAGAAGCTGGCCGCGCAGCTGGTACTCAACAACAACGCGTTTGCCGTGATCCTCCGGGATGAAAACGGCCTGCCGAACGCCATTTTCCCGGTCGCGGCCATGCAGGCCGACGCCGTCTACGACGCGGGCGGAAACCTGTACCTGAAATTTTATATGCAGAACGGCAATGTGCTCACGTTTGCCTATGACGACGTGATCCACCTGCGCGGGGATTTTTACGAAAACGACATCTTCGGCGATCCCATCGCGCCCGCCATCGTGCCGCTCATGGAGATCGTCACCACGACGGATCAGGGCATTGTCAAGGCCATCCGCAACAGCGCCGTCATCCGCTGGCTGCTGATGTTTGCATCGTCCATGCGCCCGGAGGACGTGACGCAGCGCGCGAAGGACTTCGCCGCGAGTTTCCTCGACGTTTCCAACGGCACGGGCGTTGCGGCAGTCGACGCAAAGGCCGAGGCCAAGCAGATCGACCCCAAGGATTACGTGCCGAACGCCGCCCAGATGGACAAAACCACGCAGCGCATTTACGCCCTGTTTAACACGAACCCGCATATCGTCACGTCCATCGCGACGGAGGACGAACAGAGCGCGTATTTTGACGCCGAGATCGAGCCGGTGCTGAAGCAGCTCAGCGGCGAGTACACCCGCAAGCTATTCTCCCGGCGCGAGCGCGGCTGCGGGAATCGCATCGTATTCGAGGCATCTGCGTGGGACTTCGCCTCGACATCGACGAAGCTGAACCTGCTGCAGATGGTTGATCGAGGCGCGCTGACGCCGAACGAATGGCGGCGCGCATTCAACCTCGCGCCGGTCGACGGCGGAGACAAGCCCATCCGCAGACTTGACACGCAGCCGGTCGACAGGAATACCACGCAGAAAGGAGATGAAACCACATGAAGATCAGCATTCGCGGGCCAATCGTATCCAGCAACCAGCACCGCTTTTACCAGTGGTACGGCATGGAGGCGACGAGCCCAAAATCCGTAGCCGACGCACTTGCCAAGGGAAACGGCGAGCGGGCAGAAGTTGAGATCAATTCCGGCGGCGGCGAGATCTTCGCCGCAAGCGAGATCTACACCGCCCTGCGCAGCTACGCAGGCGGCGTGATCGTCCGCATCGTCGGCCTCGCAGCCTCGGCCGCGTCCATCATCGCAATGGCGGGCGAGTCGGAAATGACACCGACCGGCATGATGATGATCCACAACGTCCAGACCGAGGCCAGCGGCGATTACCGCCAGATGGAGCACACAGCAGGGACGCTGCGCGACGCCAACCACGCCATTATCTCGGCCTACATCGCAAAAACCGGCAGGCCGGAGGCGGAGATTGCCGCCATGATGGACGCAGAAACATGGATCACAGCGGAGCGGGCCGTAGAGCTCGGCCTCGTCGACCGCGTGATGCAGCCGGATACCGGCCAGAAACCGCTGGCAGCGGATTTTTATTCCGGCATGCTCAGCGAAGACGCGCTCCGGCGCGCGGAAAACTTTTTAAAAGGTCAGGCCGCAGAGCCTGATTTTTTTATGCCCGAACGGGCGCAGGCAGAAGCAAAACTGAAATTTTTAAAACTCAAAGGAGAATTGAAATGACGAAGGAAATTTACAACATCCAGCGCCAGAAGCTCATGGACGACGCCCAGAAGCTGCTGGACGAAGGCAAGACCGCAGAGGCGCAGGCCAAGATGAAGGAAGTCGAGGCCCTCGACGCCAAGTTTGAGGAGGAAGCCAAGATTCAGGCAAACCTCAACGCGCTTGCAGGCCAGAAGGTTGCGGCACCGGCTGCGGCAGCGCAGTCCGTCGACCTGTCCGGCACGGCGAAAACTCCGGACATGCTCGACCGGTACGACACCGACGAGTACAAGAAAGCCTTTATGAACTATGTCCTGACCGGCAAGAAGATCCCGGCAGAGCTGACCAACGTGGACGCCAACACCAAGACCTCCGACGTCGGCAGCGTCATCCCGACCACGACCATCCAGAAGATCTACGAGAAGATGGAAGCTATCGGCATGATCCTGCCGCGCGTAACACACACGTCCTACGCGGGCGGCGTCCAGGTCCCGACCAGCTCGGCCAAGCCGACGGCCTCCTGGGTCGCCGAGGGTGAGGGCTCCGACAAACAGAAGACTTCGACCGGCAAGATCGTCTTTGCGTACCACAAGCTGCGCTGCGCGATCTCCATGTCGCTGGAAGTTTCCATCATGGCATACCCGATGTTCGAGGCACAGTTTGTCCGGAACGTCGCAAATGCGATGGTAAAGGCGAAGGAGCAGGCCATCATCAACGGCACCGGTTCCGGTCAGCCGAAGGGAATCCTTGCGGAGACCGCCCCGACCGGCCAGAACATCGACATTGCCGCCGCGACAACTGCTCTGACCTACAAGGATCTGTGCAAGGCCGAAGCTGCGCTGCCGCAGGCATATGACGGCGCGGTCTGGTTCATGTCCAAGAAGACCTTCGAGACGCAGATCGTCGGCATGGTAGACAACAACGGCCAGCCCGTCGCGCGCGTCAACTACGGCATCAACGGCAAGCCCGTCAACTACATCCTCGGCCGCGAGGTCATCCTGACCGGCGACTACCTGCCGGCCTTTGCGGCGTCGGTCACGGCCGACACCGTCTTCGCCTTTATGTTCGATCCGGCGTACTACCTCTGGAACGAGAACATGGGCATGACGGTAAAGCGCTACACCGACGAGGACACCGACGACGAGGTCACAAAGGCCATCGAGATCGCCGACGGCGCGTGCGCCGATGTCAACAGCCTCGTCACGCTGACCAAGAAGAAAGCCTGACGGCGCGCGGCCAACAGGGAGGGATAACCAATGGCTTTGATCAACGTTGCAAAAACCGCCCTGCGGCTGACCACAAACGCCCTTGACGACGAGCTAAAAGACGAGATTGACGCCTGCCTCATGCGCCTGCACCTTGCGGGCGCAGAGGGAGCGGACGAAGATCCGCTGGTAAAGGACGCCGTCCGCGCCTACGTCCGCTGGCAGCATGATTTCTGCGGCCGGGGCGAGGAATGGAAGACCTGCTTTGTAGATATCCGCGACGCCATGGGACTCTCGGACGATTACCGGGCAGTCCCGGCCAGCGGCGGAGCAGGAGGTGCTTGCTGTGATCTTTGACACGCAGATCACGCTGCGCCTGTTCTCCTACCCCATCGTAAACGGCCAGACGACGGAAAAGCTCGAACGCGAAACCACCGTCTGGGCTGCCCGCAAGTCCGTAAACCGCGCCGAGTATTATCAGGCCGCGCAAGCCGGCAAGCGCACGGACGCAATTTTCCGCGTGCACAGCGCGGAATACGGCGGCGAGCAGCAGCTCGTCTGCGGCTCCGACGTCTTTGACGTCGTCCGCAGCTACGGGCAGGAAACAGAGGAAACCGAGCTGACCTGCAAACGGAGGGACGGCGCATGATGATCTATGAGGCGCTATCAAGCCTGGGCGTTCCGGTCTGCCACCCGCCCTATAAGGGCGCGGAAGAAACCTACATCACCTATCAGCTGCTCGGCCAGTCCGGGCAGCTCTACGCCGAGGGCGGCGAGGCCGAGACCGGCGTGCAGTACGCCGTTTCCATCTTCGCCGAGGGCTTTGCCGCCGGGCTTTTAAAGCGCGTGAAAGCCGCGCTGGAGGCAGCGGGCTACATCGCCACCGTAGACATGGAAACCTACGACAAGGAAACAGGCCGCACGCAGATCGCGCTCATCGCTGAAACGGAGGGCGCGGAATATGGCTAAGATCTCGTTTTCAGGCACGGATGAACTCATGGCGACGCTCCAAAAGGCCGACGCATTTGACGACGAAACGCAGCAGGAACTTTTATACGCCGCCGGGGATATCATCGTCGAGGAGCTGCAAAATGCCGTCCGGGCGAGCGGGTTCCGCACGGAAGCCTACGCCGCCAGCGTGAAATACCGAAAAACCATTAAGCAGGACAAAAACGGAGATCCGTATATCACCATCACGGCAGTCGGCAAAAACGAGCACGGAACGCGCAGGGCGACCGTGCTTTTTGTTTTAAATTATGGCCGCCATGAGCAATACGGAAAAATCGAAGGAACATACTTCTGGACGAAGGGTGTCCGCAGCGCGCAGAAGCGCGTGAACGCGGAACTCGAAAAAATCCTCACACAAAAGCTGAAAGAAAGGGGCTTACTGTAATGCCTAGTTTTGACTTACGCGGCATCCGGGCGGGAAAGTATAAAAACACGTCCGGCACCGTGACCTACACAGAGCCGACCGACGTCGGCGACGCCATGAGCGCGCAGCTGGAACTCAAGTTCGCCGAGGGCCGCCTGTACGCAGAATCCAAGCTTGCCGAATACATCAAGCTTGCCACCGGCGGCACGATTTCGCTGGCTGTCAAGTACATCAAAAGGGCCGCACAGGCGATGCTCTACGGCTGCACATCCGATACGAGCAAGGAAAATCTGAAATTCTCGGCCAAGGACATCGCAAACTATGTCGGCGTTGGCTTTTACGCGCCGGATAAGATCGACGGCGTGACCAAGTACACCTGCGTGTGGGTGCCGAAAGTGCTGTTCGGCCCGCCCTCGCTGAGCTACCAGACCAAGGGCGAGAACATCCAGTTCAACACGCCGACCACGACCGGCGAATTCCTCGCAGACGACTCCGCCGACGAGCTGCTGCTCGAAACTGAAACCGTCGACACCGCAGAGGCCGCCGTCGCATGGATCAAGGGAAAGCTGGGTGAAACTTGATGGAAACGACCAAGTTTGACTTTGTAGACTACGAATTCGAGGGCAGTACCTACCGGCTCGTCTGCAACATGAATGTCGCAGCGTATGTGCAGGATGAATACGACGGCAATCTTCTGCAGGCGCTTGACCGGATCCATGGAATAAAAAGCACGCTGGCCTTTCTGGCCGGCATGCTGACCGACGCCGCCGACACGCAGGGGATCAAGGACGAAAACGGGCTGCCGCTGGTATTCACCAGGAAGCAGCTGGGCCGGAAGCTCACGCTTTCGCAGACGATCGAAGCCGGAAAACTGATCTATCCGCTGGTCTGGGCGGAGGTAGTCGAGAAAAATCAGGCCGGAAAAGAGCAGAAGGAAGACGAAAAAAACTGACACCGCCGGGGAAACCGAAGCAGCTGGGCTTTGATTTCCCCGGCTTCCTCGCAATCTGGCTCTTCCGGCTGCACCTGCCGGAGCGGGATTTCTGGAAAACCATGTCCCCGCGCCGCATAACGCTCCTGCTTGACGCGCTTGCGCCGCAAAAGCAGCCGGAGCAGCAGGAACAGCCGCAGAGCCTATCGGCCTATCTGAACGGAGGCACCTAACATGCCGAACATCAATACAAAATTTACGCTTTCGGGCGAAAAAGAATACAAGCAGGCCATTTCCGAGATCGGCAGCGGCATGAAAGTGCTGGACTCGGAAATGCGCAAGGTATCCTCTGCCTACGCGCAGAACGTGGACAGCGTAGAGGCCCTAAACGCCAAGAATGACGTCTTAGAGCGCAAGATTTCCACGCAGGCGGAGAAAATCGAGTATCTCAAGGCTGCGCTCCAGCAGTCGGCCGAGAAATATGGAGAGGCAGACAAGCGCACCATGCAGTGGCAGACCAGCCTCAACAACGCCGAGGCTGAGCTAAACAATCTCAACAACCAGTTTGACGAGAACAAGCAGAAGATCGCCGACTCCGGCAAGGAGATGGGCAACCTCGGCGACGTGGTGAATAGCCTGACGTCCAAGCTCGGCATTCAGCTGCCGGACGGCATGAAGTCCTCCATGAACGCCATGGGCAGCCTCGATGCACAGTCGCTGGCGCTGGCGGGCGGCTTTGCTGCCGTCGCGGCGGCGATCGTCAAGGTAGAAAAAGCCATGATCGCCATGACGAAGGAGTCCGCCGCCTCTGCCGACAACATCATCACGCTTTCCATGCAGACCGGGCAATCGACACAGCAACTGCAGGAGTTTGCCTATGCGTCAGAGCTGATCGACGTATCCGTCGACACCCTACAGGGAAGCTTGACAAAGCTGACCAACAACATGCAGGACACGATGAACGGCACGGGCAACGCGAAGGCATCATTTGATAAGTTGGGCGTTTCCGTCATCAATGCCGTTGACGGAAGCATGCGCAGCGCGAACGACGTTTTCTACGAAACGATTGACGCGCTCGGGCAGGTAAAAAACGAAACCGAGCGGGACGCAATGTCCATGGACATTTTTGGCCGCTCGGCGCAGGATTTAAATCCGCTGATTATTCAGGGCTCGAAAACGCTGAAGGAGTACGCAGACGAGGCGCACAACGTCGGGTATGTGCTCGACGACGAGGCGCTTTCTGCCCTCGGCGCGGTAGACGACGCATACCAGCGGCTGCAAAAGACGCAGGAGGGCGTAAAAAACCAACTGTCCGCCGAATTCGCCCCGTACCTCGAAGAATTCTACGGCGATGTGACCACCATGGTAAAGGACGGCGGCAAGGCGCTCAAGGACTCCGGCATTGTCGACGCGTTCGGCATGCTGCTTGAGACCGTCGGCGATATCCTCAATCCCATGTCCGACCTTTCCAACAACCGCGTCCCGGCGCTGACCAAGGCATTGCAGCCACTCGCAAAGGTAATGGCGCTCATGGCCGACGCGGCGGAGCTTTTAAAAGGCGTTATAAACTTCAGCACCGGCCACATCAGCGAGGGCTGGGGACAGATGACGCACGCGCTCGGTTTCGGCTACTCCAGCGGAAACGGAAACAACTACCAAAATCTGCTCGACAGCTACACAGAGCAGCAGTGGGGGCAGAGCGCGGCAGACCTCGCCAAAGCCTACGAGGATGCAGTTGCCCGCGGCGACCCATCCACCATCGGCATCACAGAGGACGAATGGGTTCGCCGCTATCTGGGCGGCAACGCCGCCGGAACGGACAACTGGCGAGGCGGATGGACGCGGGTGAACGAAAACGGGCTTGAGCGGATCTTCCTGCCGTCCGGCTCCCGCATCCAGACAGCCAGCGAAACGCGCTACACCTCCGGCGATACCTACAACACCACCGTATACGTTGATCATGTGGACGACCTCGACACCATCCTCCGCATCGCCAAAAACGCACGCATCACAGCCAGAATGGGGGCAAAGTAAATGGCAACCTTTACAGTACCGGCGAGTGGATCAACAGCAGTCGCGAAGAACTATCCGAACACGAACTTCTCGGATCTTACACAATACAAGTTGTTTGTGGAGCCGTTTACAAACCATTCCGGAACGTTCGGCGGGTGGGACAACATACTACTGAAATTCGGAGAACCGGCAGCAGCGTACAAGTACAAACGCATTACAAAGGTTAAGCTTGTAGTATATGCAATGCCAACGAAAGGCACCTTGGGGAGCTGGGGGGCAGCGTATATATCAGCCTATGCGCTCGGGCTGAAAGAACCGCTTGATGTAAGTACGGCGACATATGCGACGCAGCCGCAGCAGTTGAAGGATGGATCAACAAGCGGGTCGGCAAGTTGGAACGAACTCAATAAAGTTGTACAGGCGCAGGTGACATTCACAATGTCGCAATACAATGCAGCGGAGAAGAATGGACTTGAGCACGGTCTGCGCAACGGCTTTTTGTTTGCTTTTATAACGGGCGGAGAAGGACACGCATCAGAGGCGATTTTTTATGGTGCAAAATCATCATACAAACCATTCCTTGAGTGCGAATACTCTAATGATAATGTAGGAATAAAGGCGGAGAATTTCGCACCGTCGTCAGGGGCTTTTGTAAACAGAACGCAAAAAAATACATTTACATGGGATACCACTGACGACACAGATCTCACACAGACGTGCTTCGCGGAGATAAAACAAACCTCCGCTGTTTTTGAGTGGCGCGTAAAAAACGCAAGCACATCAAAAACGATAAGCGTGTCTGGCGCGACGACCTCTTGCACGGTCCCGGCGAACACATTCCCGTCAGGGACGCTCGAATGGCGCGTAAAGGTGACGGCAAACAGCGGCACGACAACGACGTCCGCATGGCAGGAGATCACGACAACAGACGTTACCCCGACGGCCAAGCCCGTCTCCCCTTCCGGCATCGTCATCGACGCGACAATCGCCAACCGCTTCTCGTGGCAGCACATCATTTCCACCGGCACGCCGCAGAGCAAGGCGGATCTGCAATGGTCCGCCGACGGCACGACGTGGAATACCCTGGCGACCGTCACGGGAGAAAACCAGTATTACGACGTTCCGGCGAACAAATTCACAAGCGGAACAAAATACTGGCGCGTGCGAACCTACAACACCGACGGCACGGCCTCGGCGTGGAGCGACAAGGCCGAGTTTATCGCCATCAACGCCCCGTCCGCACCGTCCATCGTGATCCAGTCCACCGGCCCGCGCCCGCGCATCACCTGGCAGACCACCGAGCAGGAAGCCTATCAGCTGACGCTCTCCAACGGCTACGCCTCCGGAACGGTCTACGGCACGGAGAAAGCATGGCGCTCGCCGGTCTACCTCGCAGACGGCAGCTATACCGTTCGCGTGCGCGTGCAGAACAAGTACGGTATGTGGTCCGAGTGGTCCGCGGCCGCTCTGCCCGTTTCGCACACCGAGGGCGAGGCGATCACCCTGACCGTCACCGCCGGCCATGAGGCCGCGCTGGCCTGGCAGACCGCAGGCAGCTATGATTTTTACCTGATTGAGCGGGACGGCGTCGCCATCGCCCGCACCACGCAAAAGCAGTACGTCGACCACACCAGCATCGGCAGCGCGACATACCGCGTGCGCGGATGCTATGCCGACAGCGACAATTACGGCGTATCCAATTCGGCCACAGCCGAGATTCTGCCGGAAACCAACATGATCTGCGATCTGGAAACCGGTGTCTGGCTGGAAATGCGTTTGTCCGAGACGCAGCTGCGCACGAACCGCGCAAGCTTCAGCGCGGGCGTGTCGACCGTCCATCTGGCCGGACTTGCCTACCCCGTCGAGGAGCGAAGCGAACAGCGCGACCGCGCCATTTCCGTCGCCTGCGCGTATCCGCACAGCCAGCGGGCCGCCGCCCTCGCGCTGGAGGCCCTTGTGGGCCGCCTCGTCTGCCTCAAGGACCATTACGGAAATATGGCCATCGGTACGCTTCCGTCGCTGGAGAGCAACATCGACGAGTTTATGCGCCGCTACGCCTTTACCGTCTCGCACACCAACCGGGAGGAGGCGATCACCCTTGACCCGTGACGTAAGCTACCGCATCGACGTGCTCCGGAACGGTGCGCCCATCACGCAGCTGCAATGGGATACCGGCAGCCCGCCGCAGATCATGAGCGACCGCGCTGCGAACATCCACGGCACGCTCAAGGGCAGCTTTCTTCCCAATGCCGTCGCGGCGTGGGAATCCGACGAGCTGCGCCCGTGGATCATCGTAAACGGGACGGAGCACTCTCTAGGCATCTATCAGGCCGCGACCGTCAGCAACAAGGGAAGCAGCTCCGGCACGCGCGTCGAGATCGAGGCTTACGACCGCTGCTGGCGGGTGTACACGCAAAAAACAGAGACGCTTCTGCATCTTGCGGCCGGAGCGTCCTACATCACGGAAGTCCGAAAGCTCCTGACCGCCTGCGGCATCACGCTGGTGATCGCGGCGCCGAACGATGCAGTCCTAGCTACAGACCGCGAAGACTGGCCAATCGGAACAAGCTACCTGACGATCATCAACACGCTGCTCTCGGAGATCAACTATGAAAGCCTCTGGTTTGACGCGGACGGCGTGTGCAGGCTCGAACCGTATCAGGAGCCGTCCGCCGCCATCATCGACTGGCGCTACGGCGTGACAGACCTGTTTCTCCCGGAGAAGCATCCGGGCCCGGACTGGTCAGACGAAACAGACATTTTTGACGCGCCGAACGTCTTCATCGTGACCTGCAACAACCCGGACATGGACGCGGCCATGGTAGCGACGGCCGTCAACGACAATCCGGCCTCCAAGAAATCCACATTCAAGCGCGGCATGCGCATTACCTCCGTCGAGCGGATAGACAATATCGCCTCGCAGGAGGAGCTGCAGGCCTACGCCGACAAGCGCCGCAACGAGTCGCTGCTTGCTACGCGCGCCATTACATTTTACACGCTCAATGAGCCGGGGCACGGCGTCGGCGATATCCTCGCCCTGACGCACGACGAAATCGGCGGAATTTACCTCGAAACCGGCTGGTCGGTCACGATGCAGGCCGGAAGCCTCATGACACACTCTGCAAAAAGGACGGTGATCGCATAATGGAGGGCATCGACAGCCTGTTTGTGACGAATATCGAGATCCCGGACGAAAACCTGCCGGAGAACTTTCTGGCGACCGTCGGCGCGGTCTATGACGATGGCCTGTCCCTCATCCTAGAGGGGCAGACTGAAGCCACAACAAAGCACTATAAATGCAACACGTCGGCCACCTTCGCCGCGGGCGACCGCGTCAAGGTCGCGCGGATCTCCGGCAGCTATATCGTCGAGTACGTTGTCGGGCCGCCGGGAAGCGGCGGGAGCGGAGGAGAGAGCGCTCCGCCAGACAGAATCAAAAAAGATAGTTACGGCATGTACGTCAAAAGCAATTTCTTGCTGCCACTTTACGGGAATGAAAGCATCGGCGCGACAAATGTGCCGTTTTACGGGGTGGCTGCAAATAGGGTTTGGCTGTGCTATAACGCAAGCAAATACGCAGCATTAAGGTGCAACAGCGACGGGAAACTGCTTGTGAACGGCACTGTGATTGCATAGGAGGCAAAATAGCATGATCCAGATCCACATCACCAAAGCCTGCGCGCATCTGTGCTCGCCGCCGGAGCTTCTGACGGCGGGCATGGCGAAGGCCGTCGGCGTCCGGTTCGCGTTCTCCGAGGACTGGGACGGGCTGAAGAAGACGGCAGTATTTACAAACAGGAAGAAAACTGTAGACGTGCTGGAATCCGAGTGGGACGGGAACCGTCTGATCGTACCGTATGAGATCCTTGCTGACGCCGGGCTGATCGCCCGCGTCGGTGTGTACGGGTCCAACGCCTCCGGCGTCGTCCTCCCGACGGTATGGGTGACGCTCGGCAAGGTGCAGCCTGCGGCAGACCCGTCCGGCGACCCGGCGGCGGAGCCGACGCTCCCGATCTGGGCGCAGCTGCAGAAGCAGATCGGCGACCTGGACGATCTCAAGACCTACAACAAGGACAACCTCGTCGCCGCCATCAACGAAGCCCGCCAGTCGGGCGGCGGAGGCGGCGGAGGCATTGCATCGGCGCAGATCGACGAGATCCGCGTGCTGACAAAATCGGACTATGACGCGCTGGACAAAAAGGACGCGCGGACACTGTATCTGGTGGAGGGCTGACATGCTGGCACTTGGAATCAAACGCATTCTGGAGCTGTTCATCGGCTCCATGGGCATCAAATCCGCCCGCTTGGGCACAGAAACCATCTACGAAAGGCCTGGCGGCTTTTTGTACATCGAACTCACAAGCGAAGAAAGGGGATAAATCCAGATGGCAAGTTTTTTCAATCTGACACTTGATACGCTGGCACCTGCCGGCCTATCGCTGATCCTGAACGACGGCGCGCAGTACGCGACCAGCGCGACCGTCACCGCGAAGATCTCAGTCACCGACGCCGCGACGACCGGCTACCAGATGAAGATCTGGGGCACAAAGGCGGCGGCAAAGGAAGCAGATGCGTCGTGGGAGACGTTCGCCGCAACAAAATCCATTACGCTCCCGGACGGCGACGGCCTGAAGACGATCTATGTAAAGGTGCGCGACGACGTCGGCAACGAATCGACTGCGGCCAGCGACTCCATCACGCTCAACACCTCGATCCCCGCCGTGACCATCACCGGCCCCGACAAGAGCCGCATCTCCAAGGTCACGGGCTACGACGCAGCGGCGTTCTCCTTCGTCTGCGATGTGGACTTTGAGGAATACACCGTCCGCGTCGTCCCGGCGACGAGCAGCCTGCACACGGCGGGCACGCAGATCCCGGCGACGGGCGGCTCCACCAACGTCAGCGGCACGACAGGCGGCTACAAGAAGAACACCGCTATCAACGTCACCGTCAAGGGCGCGGATCTCGAAGCAGCGTCCTCCGGCGACGGCGTGAAGATCGTGAAGGTCTTCGTCAAGAACGCCGCCGGGACGTGGAGCGCAGCCTAATGGCCGCGCCGGAGTTGACCTTCTCCATTACCGGAAACAAGATATCGGCAGTCTCGGGATTCGACTCGATCACCGTCACATTCTCGTCGGACATCGCCTATACGGCTTTTGAGTGCCGCGCGACGAAGTCCGGCGAGGATTGGGGCCGCGGGAAGGGCGCTTTGATCGCGTCCTTCTCCCAGACCCCCGCGGGGACGCAGCGCACCTTTGAGGTATACGACGATTTCCTGCTTTCCGGAGACGGAGAATACAGAATTTCGCTGTTCGCGCAGGGCGCGGACGGCAGCTGGAATGACAATTATGGATTTATCCCGTCCGGACAGTCGCAGACCATGAAAACGGCTGACGGAGAGGATTTCCTGTGCATGAAGGAGTGATCGCATGGCGTACAACAGCCAGTATACCGGCGCGCAGATCGACGAGGCTATCGCCGACGTGCGCAGCAACAAAGACGCGTGGAACGGAAAGCAAGATGTGATCCTCGCCTCCGGTGCGGCCGTCGGGGACCTGATCAAGGTCAAGGCGGTGGACGCCAGAGGGAAGCCGACGGCGTGGGAGGTGGCCGCGGCTGGCACGGATTATCTAACGGAAGCGCCCGTGACGAGCGTGAACGGGAAAACAGGAGCTGTCAAGGTTCGCGAAGTGCCGTCTGTCACCGCCGCTGATAATGGAAAATTTCTGCGGGTTGTTTCCGGTGCGTGGGCGGCGGTAGAGATCGCAAACGCGAATGGAGGGAGCTTCTGATGGCAACTGAATATTTAACGAACGATATAGAACTCACGTCAGTTGCCGATGCCATCAGAGAAAAAGGCGGAACATCCGACCCGCTGACTTACCCAGATGGTTTTGCAAGCGCGGTTCGTGCAATTCAAACCGGGATCGTTCCGCAACTGGTCGTAACGGTATCCGCGGGTGCGATAGTCACAGCGACACACGGCTCCAAAACGATCAGCGGAACATCTGACAGCACCGGAGTCTGTACGCTTATCGTGCCGGAAGCCGGAACATGGAGCGTATCCGCGACGCTGGACGGGAAAACATCTGACACAAAAGCCGTAACTATCACGGACAGTTACGCGGTGTCGCTTAATTTTGTATATCCGACACTGAATAAAAATACTTGGGAAACAATAAAAGATATATCCGACGCGGGACAGGGCGCGAACTATTGGAGCGTCGGTGACCGAAAGGCTGTAACGCTAAACGGCACGGTTGGACATCTTACACTATCTAATTACACAACATATGCGTTCATTATTGGATTTAACCATAACGCGAGCCTAGAAGGGGAAAACCGTATCCATTTCCAACTTGCAAAGACCGCGCTCTCCGGCGGTACGGACGTGTGTTTCTGCGATAGTTACTATACCTCGCCCGTTTCGACAACCGGCTATTTCTCTATGAACAGTAGTGCAACGAACTCCGGCGGATGGGCGAGCTCGCAAATGCGTACAAACATTTGCGGGACGAGCCTCTCGAGCTATTCCGGGACGATTATTGCAGTCATTCCGGCGGCGCTCCGTGCCGTCCTCAAGTCCGTTACCAAGTACACGGACAATACGGCAAACGGCGGCGGCTCGACGGCGAGCTACGTCACGGCGACGACGGATTACTTTTTCCTCCTCTCGGAGTACGAGGTTTTCGGGAGCATTTCGAGAGCAAACTCGAACGAGGCGAGTAAGCAAGCGCAGTACGCCTATTATTCCGCTGGAAACAGCAAGGTAAAGTACAAGCACAACGGAACGAGTGCCGCCGCTCGTTGGTGGCTCCGTTCTCCGCTTGCGAGCAGCTCCGACGGTTTCGAGAATGTGAACACCAACGGGACAGTCGAAGACCGCACCGCGCGCGCTTCCTTCGGCTTCCCACCCGGCTTTTGCGTATGAGGGAAAAGCGCATGGAGTATATCGTGTATAAGCGTTTCCGCGGAGCAGGAATAGATGGAGAATTTAATCTCCGGTACGGAACTGTGGTATCGGAGATCGAAGGGTTCCTGTTTGCAGCGGACGGCAGGCGGATATGCGCCACAACGTCTGAAAACGGATGGGAGCATTTCAGGCCGAACACGCAGGAAGGAGAAGAGCGGCAAGAAATGCTTGAACTTCTCTATCGATGGTACGAAAAGCACGGCTGCGGTGAAGACTTTACGGATGACAAATGGCCGGGGCAGGAAAACGGGTACTGGAAAAACCGGCTGCGTACCGCAAGCACAGAGCGATTAGAGAAAATTTATCAAGAGAAATTTGGAGGGATACCATGTATGCAGTAAAACAGGACGGCGCGTTTGCCGGGTATGCGGACAGTATTGTGCCCATCCGACTGCACGGCAACGGCTGTTATGTGCCGTGCAAGGAAACAGAAGCTAATGGCTTTTGTGCGAAGATGGCTGTGACTATTACGGATGGAGAAGGAACTGAACATCAGGTGCTTTCTGACAGGGTGTTTCATCTCCCCGGTTACACGTTGAAAGGTACGGAGCCGGAGGGCAGCTATGAGGAAATGGGCGCGGCATTGCCGCTGACGGATGCCGAGACCGCCGCGAAGATCCTGCTCGGGGAGGCGGAATAACATGAGCACCTACACCGAGCGGGCGCGGGCGCTGCGCCCCTATATCGTCAAAAGCGCAGCCAGTCTCACCGACGCCGACGCGAGTCTCGCGCCGGAGCTTTTCACCCGCCTGACCGGCTCTGGCAGCCTCGTCAAAGCCGGCACGCGCATCAACTGGGGCGGCACCATCAAGCGCGCCGCCTCCGACCTCTGGGACACGGCCCAGAACACCCCGGACGCCGCCCCGGCCCTCTGGGAAGACATCGCCTACAAGCAGGGCTTCCGCATCATCCCCGAGACCATCACCGCCGGCCTTGCATTCTCCAAAGGCGAAAAAGGCTGGTGGCAGGACGAGCTCTACGAATCCCTGCTCGCCGCCAACGTCTGGAACCCATCCGTTAACCCGGACGGGTGGAAGAAGATCACGGAAGAAGGTACATAGCCATGGACACCAAGACAATCATCGTTACCCTCGTCTGCGCCGTGCTCGGCTCGTCCGCGCTGACGGCGGTCGTCAATGCCGTCGTCGGCGCGATACAGAAAAAGCGCGGCAAGGCCACGACGCAGGAGGCGCACCTAGCCGAGATCGACAAAAAGCTCGGGAAAATGCAGGAGCATCAGGACGAGCAGTATCTGGCGATCCTCCGGCTGACCATCATGTCGGAGGAAATGCCAATGGCAGAGCGTCTGATCGCCGGAGAGAAGTATAAAAAAATGGGCGGGAACGGCGATGTGAAAAAGTTCCTGCACCAGCTGGAGGCGCAATGCGGACATAGCAGTGCGCAATAAATTGGGAGGCAGATATGCGGGTAAAAGGCAAGTGGAGCAAGGGCGAAATGGCGCGAACCATTGTTGTATATCTGCTCCAGCTCATCACGACGGTAATTGTCTGGGCCTGCGCTCTGAAAACCGTCGCCGTCCTAATTGCAGTCATCCGCAGCCCGGAGCTCGGCGCGTCGGTAGACCTGTCCGACGTGCTCGGATTTACAGGTTGGGCAACCATCACAGAGCTTGGCCTGCTTGCCTTCAAGCGGGTTTTTGCGAAGAAAAATGAAACAGTCGAATAGCGAAAGGAGTAATTACTTATGGACTACACACAGATCATCTCGGCAGTGATCGCGCTCATCAGCGCGCTCGTCTCGGCATTCCTGATTCCGTGGCTCAAAACCAAGATCGACGCCAACAAACTGCAAACCATCAAAACATACGTCGAGATCGGCGTAAAAGCGGCGGAACAGCTGTACGCGGCAACGGACGGCGAGGAAAAGAAAGCCTATGTGATCAATTTTCTGGCCGAACACGGAATCCGGTTCGACGTATCCACAATCGATCAGCTGATCGAGGCCGCCGTGCTGCAGCTGCACCACGAGTTGTACGGGAGTGAGCGGGTATGAGTATCAAGATCGGACAGGCCAGCCTTGGAGAGACGGGCGGCCGCAATCAGCAGCCCGGCAACCAGACCGGGCGGGAGCTGAATATCTCCAACTGGTACAATGGCCGCTGGCTCGGCATCTTGCGCTACAAGAGCCGCAAAAAGGCCGAGCGGGCCGCGCAGACGTGCGAGGCGGCCATTAAGAACCGGAACATCGGATACGACATGGACAACAGGAACACGGCGTATGAGGCAGCCAGAGCCGTCGGGTGGGACGTGAGCAGGATCGCAAAGCCTGTGGAGACGGACTGCTCCGCGCTCATGATGCTCTGCGCTGTGGCCGCAGGATGCGCGTCGGTCGAAGCGCTCTACCGTCGGCAGGGCAACAGCTGCACGACATACTGCATGCTGCACGATTGGCCAGCAACGGGAGATTTTGTGCTGCTGACCGGCAGCAAGTATCTGACGACGGACGCCAATCTCCTGCGCGGGGACGTGCTGGTAAGCGAGGGCCATACCGTGATGGCCCTCGAAGATGGAAAAAATGCAGAGGAGGAAACCGAAATGGTAGAAAAGAGCAAGATCATCGTCGACGGAAAGGAAATCACCGTCGAACGCATCCTGAAGAACGGCACGAACTACGTCAAGGTGCGCGATATCGCCGCCGCGCTGGATCTCGAAGTCAGCAACAAGGGCAATATCGCTGTGCTGAATCACATGCCCCATAAATGTCCCCCAGAAAAAGCGCGGAGCCGGTAGACTGAGGATAGGAGCTGGCCAGCTTACTTATTTTTACCGGAGGTATTTTTTTATGGAATACGCAAGCAATGGCAAGGGCAATTTGGGCGTGACGCTCGGTGCGATCGGTACGGGCCTCGGCGTGCTGAACGGCGGTCTCGGCGGCATTCTCGGCGGATTCGGCGCGAATCCTACTGCGGCTGCAGCTATGGCTGCGGGTAACAGTGACAACCACTATGTCAGCCGTTATGAGGCTGGTCAGTCCGCACGGATCGCAGAGCTGGAGACGGAAGTGAAGCTGCGCGACGCGAACGCTTACACCGATAAGAAAATTCTCGAGGTGTACCAGTACACGGACGGCAGAATGCGCTCGATCGAAGAGCAGCTTTGCCAGCAGCGCGTTATCAACGCGCAGACCACGGCGAACCTGTCCTGCATGCAGAACGAGATCGCGGCTCTTTCCGGCATGACCAAGACGGTTATCCCCATTGCCAACATCTGCCCGGAACCGATGCAGCGGTATAACAGCTGGACGGCTCCGACCGGCACAGCGACGGCCAGCGAGGGCTAAATGCAAGGGGCGGCAATAGCCGCCCCCATCCTTAAAGGAGGACATCTAAAATGACAGTGACGATAGATCAGGCATTAAATGGCTTAGAGCGATTCGCGAATAGCGAACTGATTCCACGGCTACCGGAAGGTATTGGCGTGGCTGCGGCTATACTTATGCGGATGGCAAAGGACGGCGGGAAAGAGCGGCTGCTTGCAATGAAAGACAATTTCTTTGTGCAGCTGACTGGGGCGCTTGACGAGGAGGGAAACGTCGACATCGATCGTTTATACAAATACGCTCGGGATGAGATCGACGGAAAAAAGATTAAGCTGTTTTCAATCAAGGACAAAGATATGCGGTTTGACGTGACAGACGTAGACAAGCTTTACAAATATATTCAGGAGGTGTGAGCATGAAAGAGTATATGGAGAAGCTTTATCACAAGCTGCATGAGGCCATGGAGAAACCCGTGACGCTGGGCAGCGCGGAGGAAGTCGGCCTGTACGCGAAGACGATCCGCAGGCTGGAAAAGCTGGACTGCCGCGAAGACCAGCCGGAAGCGGCAGAGTTTGACCGAGAGACGGCCATGCAGTGGGCCGAGCGCATGCAGAATGCCGACGGCTCGACCGGCCCGCACTGGACGATGGAACAGACAACGGCCGTTGCCGAGAGCATGGGCATTCAGGCGCCTGTGGTCCCACACTGGGCGTGGGGCGTGACCATGAACATGATGTACTCGGACTACTACCCCGTCGCCGTAGAGTTCGGCCTCAACCGCCCGGAATTCTACGCCGCGCTGGCAAAGGCGTTTTTGATCGATAAAGACGGCCCCGGCCCGGAGCGCAAGCTCATGAAATACTATGAGCATGTAGTAAAATAAAAAATTCCCTCTCCGGATTGGAGAGGGAATTTTCATCTTTGCACGATCATCCCAATAACACCATTTATAAATATGATGTGTTCGGATAAGTGCATATCTGGTACGCCGGAAGGGACTCGAACCCCCGACCTACTGGTTCGTAGCCAGTCACTCTATCCAACTGAGCTACCGGCGCGTACCGCGCTTCCTCAGCGCCACATTATAGTAGCACAGTCGGGGACAAAATGCAAGTCCTTTTTTATTTTTTTCTCAAAGCTCCTGCAGCTCCAGATCGCCGCAGGCTTCGAGCTGGGGCCGGGGGCCGAGGGCGCAGACGACGCCGCTATCCAGCGCGCTGCCGATTTGGCCTGCGCAGGCGGCCAGAGACGCGGGGCCTGCGTCCAGCAGCTCATGACGCATACGGCGGCGGTCGTCCATGGTCATGCCCTTCAGGAGCCATGCGTCCGCGACAGCGCCCTGCAGGCGCGGCGAGAGCAGCGGCTCGGCATCGCTGATAGCGCCGATGATGTTGACGTCCTGCGCCTCGCCGGAGGCGGCTGCGGCTTCGAGATATGCGGCCGTTCGGCCGATCGCGCCGCGCGAACGGCGGCAATCAGGGTCACGGTAGGTGTAGGCGGAGACAAGCCCCGTTTCGCGCACGAGCAGGCCCGTGCCGTAGGCGCCGCCCTGCACGCGGATCTCGTTCCAGTAATGGCCGAGCGAGGCGGCACGGCAGGCGATGCGCAGATCGCCGGAATACGCGTGGACATTGCCGCAGACAGCGGTGAACGAAACCTCGGATGGGATCACGATGCCCTCTTTACGGATCGGCAGCAGCTGCGCCTGACACGGCGCGCCGGGTACAGCGCCGGTCGGAAGCGCTTCGCGCAGGCCGGTCAGTACCGGTTCGGCGTTTTGTCTGCCGCCGGTGATGGACAGGCGCATCCGCGCGGTCACAAACAGCTTTTCACAGAGCGCGCGCAGCGTTTCGATCAGCTCGTCCGCCCTTGCGTCGAAATTCTGCTCCAGTTCCCGCAGCCAGCGGTAATAGCTGACGCCCGCGCAGCGCTCGGAGCAGGCGCTGGCCGCGTTCAGGGCGGCGGAGGCGCGGAGCATCGCGGCGCTTGAGCCGGAGTTGACGATCTGCTGCTGCAGGCCGTCGCGCTGCTGCCGGATCAGCTCCAGAAGCTTCGTCTTGTCAGAAAAATCCGTCTGCGTCAGGATCTGCGCCGTCAGCCGCACAGCCTCCGGGAGCCTGGCCTCCAGCGCGCTGAATGAAACGGCGGCATAGAGCCGGTAGCTCTGCGGGTCATGATACTGGCTGTAGGGCGACAGTGCCGCGGTGAGACTGCCGAGCTTCAGACGCAGCTGCTTCTGAAGCTCCTGCGCGTCCATGCCGCCCGCCGGGAGCTGTCCCAGCGCTGCCCCCAGAACGGTCATATACGGAAGCTGCGCCTCCGTCAGATCATCGGCTGCAAAATAGGCTGTCGGATAGACGATGCCGTCGGTCTGCACGGCATGGAGGATAAGGCGGCCATCGGCCTCCGTCTCCGTCGGGATGGGGGCCGGGTCGCGCGGCAGGTCAGAAAGCTGCACGTGCGGGATCGCAGCCAGCGCTTCCGGGCTATCCGGCTCCTGCTGGAGCGCGGCAAGCCGCTCCTGCCCATCAACAATTCGGCTGCGCTGCGCCTCGTCCAGCGTTTCAAGCGTATTTTGCAGCGCCTCGCGTTCGCGCTCCTGCCGTTCCTGGCCGCAGGTCTGCGACGGGCGCAGGAGGATTTCGGCGGTATGCGGATTTTCCAGCAGCAGGCGGCGCAGAAGCGTCTCATAATATCCTGTGCCGATGGCGGCGCGCAGATCGTCGAACACCTCGCTGAAGCACAGGCGGGCGGCGGGGTCGCCGCCATACAGCCAGCTGGCCAGGATCTCAAGCTCAAAGATCAGCCCGCGCGGCATCGTGCCGTAATCGCGTTCGCGGAGCTTGAATTCGAAGCTCGCAAGCGAGGCCTCGATCTGCTCACAGTCAAGGCCGTTTTCGCAGAGCGCGGTCAGCGTATCGCGGATCGTCGCCTGAATGGCGGGCAGGTCGGCCTCGCGGAAGTTCTGCACACGCAGCAGAAGATTCGGCTGCATACACTGCTCGTCGCAGCTGAGCACCACGTCCTCGGCAAGGCCCTGTTCCAGAATCGCGCGGCACAGCGGCGCGTGGTTGCTGCCGCAGAGTACGTCCGACAGCACCTGCGCAGCAAAGAGCGTCTGCGCATCCTGATACGTCCCGATCACGTAACCGCAGCCGAGCTTCCAGCGCTGCTGCATCGGTTCTCCGGCGGGAAGCGGATAGTCGATCGTCCGGCGCTCCGCCCGGACGGGCGGCTGGGCATGGATCTGCGTGTCCGGGTCGATGGCTGCGAACTGTGACAGATAGCCGTCCAGCAGAGCGAAGCTCTCGTCCTGATCGATGCTGCCGTCGAGCAGCAGATAGGAGTTGGCCGGATGATAGAACCGCTTATGCGCGGCGGTAAAGGCCTCATAGGTGAGACTCGGGATGGCCTCAGGATCGCCGCCGGAGACGAAGCGGTAGGGCGAATCCGGGAACAGCGCACGGGACATGGCGTTTATCAGCAGCTCGTCCGCGTCGGCAAACGCACCCTTCATCTCGTTGAGCACAACGCCGGAGCGCGTCAGAACGCCGTCGTGCAGCTCATAATGCCAGCCCTCCTGCTGGAAGATCTCCGGCTTTTCGTGGATGCTGGGGAAGAACACGGCGTCGAGATACACGCGCATCAGGTTGAGAAAATCGCGGCTGTTGCGGCTTGCGACGGGATAGCAGGTTTTGTCCGGGAACGTCAGCGCGTTCAGGAACGTGTTCAAGGAGCCCTTCATCAGCTCGACAAACGGCTCCTTGACCGGGAACTGCTTCGAGCCGCACAGAACGGAATGCTCCAGAATGTGAAAAACGCCCGTGTCGTCATACGGAAGTGTCCGGAAGGCGGCGCAGAAGGACTTGTTTTCGTCCTCCCGCTCGAGCCAGCAGAGCCGCGCACCGGAGGCAGTGTGGATATATTCAT
>ENA-UOJC01001092-UOJC01001092.1-human-gut-metagenome-genome-assembly--contig:-C104-NODE-1092-length-40300-cov-7.319692_pt1 | contig 40300 bp, 43 predicted proteins | sample MGYA00242339_ERZ723886 | MGnify/ENA metagenome assembly ERZ723886 | reverse complement strand
TAAATCAAAAAAATAAATTAAAAAAGACTGTTGAACAAAATATTTTTATATACTTTGTCAACAGTCTGAAAAGATATAATATTTCTATTATATCTTATAACATTCATCTAATTTATGTATCTTTTAAATATTTTTCCCAATCCATAAAAGCATGTCCGATTCTTAAAACAAATTCAGATTATTATTATAGCATTTTCTATTTTTAAAATCCACAAAATTAAGAATATTTGAAGATACATCCTATTTAATTTTATACAAAAAACATTCTTTATCGTGTGAATAAATCACACCTATTGCTTGTAAATAAGAATATATAATTGTTGTTCCTACAAATCTCATTCCTCTTTTTTGCAAATCTTTTGAAATTATATCTGATAACTCTGAGCTTGTTTTTCCTATTTCATATATTACTTTGTTGTTTGTAAAGCTCCAAATATAATTTGAAAATGTTTTGTATTCATTTTGTATTTCTTTAAATATTTTACTATTGTTTATAGCTGCATTTATTTTTAATTTATTTCTTATAATATTTTCATTCTTTAATAGCTCTTGTACCTTTTTTTCATCATAATCAGATACCTTGTCTATTTCGAAATTATCAAATGCTTTTCTAAAATCTTCTCTTTTATTTAACACACACTCCCAAGATAAACCAGCTTGGAAAGATTCTAAGATTAGCATTTCATATAAATGTTTGTCATCATATACAGGAACTCCCCATTCTTTATCGTGGTATTCTATGTATTTTTCATTTTTTAAGTTGCACCATTTACATCTTGTCATAATGCTGTACCTTTCTTTTGAACAAAATATTTACTCATATTATTTTCTTATTCATAATCATAGTTGCTATTACAATTTCATTCTTATTCATATTTAATTCTCCTCCTACAAATTATACTTATTCTTCTGGTATTAATTTTTTAATTGAACTTATATATATAACTAAATATGATATTGATAACAAGAATCCACCTAGTACATCACTTGTATAATGTACTCCTAAATAAATTCTGCTTATACCTATTAAACAAATTAGTATGCTTAATATTGTAATCAATGTCCATTTTACATATTTATTTTTTATATATCTATAAATTAAATATATTAAATATCCATAAAAAGCCATGCTTACCATTGAATGTCCTGAAGGAAAACTATATCCTGTTTCTTCAACTATTCTAAATTCAGTTGGTCTTGGTCTTTGCAATATTCTTTTTAATAATTGATTTAGAATTGTAATAATAACTATGTTCGAAATAATTGATAGACCTATTTTTTTATTTTTTATAAGTAAAAATAACATAACTGTTGCTATTGATAAAAATATTGCCCCGCCAAAATTAGTTATAAATTTTGCTATTGGTGTTACAAAATCAGATATTAAAAATGTTGATATAAGTTTATATCCAATAATGTCTCCATTCATTATTTCTTTATTAAAAACATCTTCTGCTAATGCTAAAAAACCTACTAGACAAATAAATAGTACAACCCATTTTAGATTTTTCTTTATAAGTTCTTTCCAATCTTCTTTCATTTTTTCGCCTCTTATTTCTTTTGTTTTTTATTACTGTGTAATTATATAATAAGTGGCAGATAATTTCAACCAATTATCTGCCACACTTTTTATTTCATTTTTTATTAAATTTCAAACTTATATAAGCTTTCTCCTGATTTTAGCTTTTTTATAACTTAAAAAGGAATGATCTATTTCAAATCCAAGAATGTTTTTTATTTTTTCATAAGTTAGTTTATAACTTTTCTTTTTATTTTCTTTTAGATAGTTCCATAATGGTTCATATTTACTCATATTTCCACTCCTTAAGTTTTCTAGTTGTTATTATATAACAAAAAGGCAGATATTTTCAACTAAATATCTGCCTCTTTTCCAAAGATTTTAATTATTCAAGAAATTCATTACTAAATCTATAATAACATCTTTTTCTTTTGGGTTTGATTCTGCAATTAATAATGTTAATGCCGCTAATGTATTGTTGTCTATTGTTTGTTCTCCATTTTTGTATAGTATTCCATAAAAGTTTAAAAAATATATAAACAATGTAGCTGCAATTCTTTTGTTTCCATCTGCAAACACATGATTTTTCACTATTAGATATAAAAAGTTTGCTCCCTTTTCTTCAACACTTTTATATATTTCTTTTCCAGCAAAACTTTGATAAATATTGCCTATAATTGATTCTAATCCTCTATCTCTTTCTACTGCAAATAGTGTACTTTCTTCATTAAATCTTAGTTTGTTTATTATCTCAATACAATTTTTATATTCAATTTTTCTTTCATCTACACTTCCATCTATTTTCTTTAATGTTTTATGATCATAATCGTCAAGTAAATCTAGTGCTTTTGAATATTCACCAATTACCTTTAAAATTTCTTTTGCATCATTCCCTTCTAGTCGTTCATCCATGCGGTTTGCTATGTCTATTAATTTAATTGTTTTTTCTAAATATTCTAATCTTTTTTGATTTACTGCATAACCTTTTAGCATATAATCTTTTAGTATTTGTGTAGCCCATTTTCTGAAGATAACTCCATTTCTCGACTTAACTCTATAGCCAACTGATATTATAACATCTAAATTGTATAATTTTGATTTTCTACCTCCAGAACTTTTATCGGAAATTCCGATAGAAGTTTTTTCTTCAAGTTCGCCTTCTTTAAAAATATTATTAATGTGTTCACTTAATGTAGATTGTTTTACATCAAATAGTTCTGCCATTTGTGCTTGTGTAAGCCATACTGTTTCTTCTCTTAGACTTACCTCTAACTTCACTCCTTGATTTTCAAATAAAATAATTTCATTCTTTTTTTCTTCCATAGAAACACTTCCTTTTTTACAAAATTTAGTATAGCTACGTATATTATTATATATAATTTTCATATATTATTTTAAAACTATTGTTCGTATTATATAGCAAATTAACTAATATGTCAATGTTTATTTTAAGATTTTGTAAAAATTTTTCAAAGCAATATAGCAGATAATTTTAAATAATTATCTGCTATTCTAATGAAATTATATTTTTATAACTTATTTTAATCTTCTATTTTCGCTTCTAAAACAGATAAATTCACGACTTACTTATCGTAGAGTATTAGACCTTTTCATATAGCACATAATCATTATTATAATTAAGCACTATTTCATTGTCTCCACCTGGATAAACTCCTGCATTTAATAATTCTTTTGAGTTTGTTTCTCCATCTACTTTTGGTACATAGTCGGAATCAATTAATTGGTCAATAGTTCCTATTTGAGCTGCTCCACCAATATAATCAATTATTTTATTTGATTTAGTATATAATGTTCCATTAAATTTTACTAATGGTTCTTCTGCATATTTACCTTCTTTAAAATCTGCTACCTTTTCATATTCACCATATTTTTTGTCATCTAGAAGTTCTATTTTTTCTATTTCTTGTAATGGTGTTGGCACTACATCTGGTATAGTTTCATCTGTAATTGTTATTGCAATATTATTTTTTACACCTAAATCAGATACAGGTATTTTTACACCTCTCCATACAATATCAGTACTTTCTTTTATAGAAAAATTGTATTTTCCTCTCCAGTTTATGTTATTTACATCAAGTCCTGTTGCACTTATATGTATTGTTCCATTATTTTCCCTTATACTATCAATTTTTGCATAGAATGTTGTTCCTTCTGCTTTACGTATTAATAAATCAGTTTTTGCTTTATTATATTGTCCTACTAATAAACCAATGACAAAGCTTATACAAACTGCAAATATCACTCCTATTATAATAAATGTTTTTTTCATATTTATCACCTCTTAACCTTTCTATTATTTAGACTTCTTTTTTCTTGCTTTTTGTTGGTGATTTTTATAAATAATTCCAAAAACTATAGTTAATACTAAAAATAATCCTGAAATTCCTAGAATCCCTATATCATAGTTGTCCAATTGAATGTTTGCATCTTCTTTAATCGCTGTTGTTTCAGTTGTATCGTTCTTCTTAGTATTGTCATACACAGTATCACTCGCTATTTCGTTATTCTCAGTCACTTCATTTTTTATAGTAGTTTGTGGTATATTCTCTTTCTTTTTTAGTATTCTACTTGCAAATATAGTAACAGATATAATAAACATAGATAAATTGCTTAATAATATTTTTAAAGAATGAACAGCTTTATAATATCTCCATTGTATTGTTCCTATTGGTTCTCCTAGTATTTGCGATATTTGCCTAAATGATAGATTAGATATGACTTTTAGTGATACTATTTCTTGTTCTTTTTTATCTAGTACTGATATTATCTTATTATATGATTCTTTGTCTTCTACATTAAATATATTGTCACATTCATCACTTATATAATAAATTTCATCTATATTAATTGTATTTTTTTGTTTCTTTAGAAAAGTTATAGCTTCATTTTTAGTTACAGCATATAGCCAACTTGCTTCATTTTTGTCTGGTAAAATTTCTTTATTCATTTTCCATATTTTTAAAAATACCATTTGTTTAATGTCTTCACTATTTTCTTTATTTTTTAATATCGAAAATGCTATTCTATATACCAAATTACTACATTCATTATATAATTCATTAAATGCTTCTTCTTGCTTATTCATTTTTAGCTCTGCAAAAAGTTTATGCAATTCTTGTTTGTTTATAAATTTCATAATATTTTACCCCTATTATTAAGTGCTCTTACCCTAGTGCTACATCTAAAATCATCATTATTACAAATCCAAGAGCAACTCCTATTGTTCCTATATTTGAATGTTCACCATTTTGAGATTCTGGTATTAGCTCTTCAACAACTACATAAATCATGGCTCCTGCTGCAAATGATAATAAATATGGTAGTATTGGTACTACTGTGCTTGTAAGTAATATTGTAATAATTGCTCCTATTGGTTCTACTATGCCCGAAAGTGTTCCATACAAAAAGGCTTTTGATTTTGACATTCCTTCGCTTTTTAATGGCATTGATATAATTGCGCCTTCAGGAAAGTTTTGTATTGCAATTCCTATTGCTAAAGCAAATGCTCCTGCCATTGTTATTCCAGTATTTCCAATAAGTGCACCAGCAAATGTAACACCTACTGCCATTCCTTCTGGTATATTGTGAAGTGTAACTGCAAATACCATCATTGTTGTTTTCTTAAGTTTTGCTTTTATTCCTTCTGTTTTATCATTATTTAAGTGTAAATGCGGAATTACACTATCAAGTACAAGTAAAAAGGCTATTCCTAGTATAAATCCAACTGCTGCTGGAATCCATGCTACTTTTCCTTGTTCACTTGCCATATCAATTGATGGTATAATTAAAGACCATATCGAAGCTGCAAGCATTACTCCTGATGCAAAACCTAATAGTAATTTTTCTACTTTTGAGTTCATCTTGTTTTTCATTAAAAATACCATTGCTGAGCCAAGTGTTGTTCCTAAAAAAGGTATTGCTAAACCTGTTACTAAATTCATAAAATCTCCTCCTTATTTATTTGTTTCTATAATAAATTTTAAATCTTCTATAGCCTTATCTATATTCATCATTCCATTTCCTATAGGATAATAAACTGGATATATTTTATAATTTTTCTTACCTATTTTCTTAGAAAAGCTTTGTTTTCTGCATTGTGATACAGATATGTTTTTGTCTAAAACTATAGAACTTACTTGGTTTCCAAGTGTTATAATTATTTTAGGATTGATAATTTCTATCTCTTTGCAAAGTAAATCAAGATATTGGCTATAAACTGAATTAGTCAGTACCCTTGCATCTGTTTGAGTACATTTTCCTAAATTAGTAATGAAATATTTGTGTTTCTCTACATTTGAATATACCATATCAGCAAATTCTTCATCCCATTCTTGTGGTTTTTTTGAAATAATTCCTTGATATATTTCTTCATCTAATAATCCAATTTTATAAAATAACTTCCATATATTTTTTGTACCTATCCAAGGTGATCTTCTTCCTTTCCATTGTGGGCATGAAGCAATATTTCTACCTGTTGGATTCATAAACACAAAGCAAATATTTGGATTTTTAGTACATCCTCCATTATATATAGACATTAATTCTTTTGCTCCATATATTTTTTGTAACTTATCATATTCTACATTTAATTCTTCTATTTTCATATCTCTTCCTTGCAATAATTATTTAATTCCATCTCTCAAATATACTTTTATTTGTTTTATAATATGAGGGATATTATAGTTGCCTGCAAATTTTTCATTATTTAATAATTCTTCATTTATAGTTACCCATTCAAGTTTATTTTTTTCTTCTACCAAAGTTACTTCATTTTTTAATATTCCATAGTATACTTGTAAATTGTTTTCATATTTAAAGTAATTTAAATCCATAAAATGATCTAACTCAATATCATGACTGCTTATTCCTGTTTCTTCAAATAACTCTCTATAAGCCGCTTCATCATTTGGTTCATTTTCTTCTACTTTGCCTCCAACAAAATTATACAGACCTTTGTATGGCTCTTTTGCTCTAATACAAAATAGAGCTTTTGTTAAATTTTTATTAAATACTACTATTAAATTAAGTCTTTTCATAATCTCACTCCTATTTTATTTTGCAGTTCTGTTTCAACTCTTTCCCAATACCACTTGTAGTTCCTGTAATTAACGTATACATATTTCTATCCTTCTTTCTTGTCTATTTTATATCATAAAAGCAGATAACTTTCAATTACCTGCTTTCATTTTACCTCTCTACATTTTTATTATGCTCTATACCTGCTGTTTTTTCTCTTAAATCTGCTACTATTTCATTTTTCTTGCCATTGCTTTGAATTTATTTGTTCAAATCTTATTAATGCGGTTCCAACGTTTTTATCATGTCCAAAAATGTGTGTAGCAAGCTGAGCTTCTGGAGTTTCTTGTACAAACTTTTCATCACTAAGTTGTTTTTTACTATATGAATGAGTTGTAAAGTCTAATTCTTCTAAAAATTTCATTTCTCTTTTTATTACTGCTGGAGATATCATATATATACTATTTTTATCTTTGAATCTATAAAATCCTCCATCTCTCATTTCTTTTATTTTATCAATTGCATCTAATAACTGCAAGTTAACTAGAGCTATTGTTTTTGATATTCCATTTTTTGTCATTAGTTCATGCAAGTCTGTTGGTAAGTGTAAGTGAATACAATTCCCTGATATTCCATAAGTAAACATATCATTAATAGGATGTTTTTCCTCATTTTTACTTTGAGAAATTTCTTCTATTTTCTTTGACAAGTTCTCTCTTATATTCTCTTCACTATTCTCCAATTTTTCTGTAATTTGTTCAATTTCATTATCACTTTTCATATCTAATTGACCAAGCAAATGATTTACTGCTATTTCGTTTTCTGGTGTTCTCATTGATATTAAAATATTTTTTACTTCTTTTTTATTCATTATAATATCACTTCCCTTTTACCAATTATAACATAAATAGTAGAATTTAGTAAATAATTCATGTTCTATTTATTATCACTAATCATTTTTCTTTTAAACACTATTATTGATATTGCTAAAACTACAATAGTGTATGTTAAAAATACTATTATATTTCTTAGGCTTATTATTTGAATGTTATTGTTCATTATTCCTTTTATAATTGTTACACAACTTTCAAATGGAAGTATGTTACATATTTTCGCAAATACATCTCCTAGCATTTCTTTTGGAAAATACATTTCTCCTGTAAAGCATACTAATTGTACTACAATACTTGATATTCCCGATGATGCTTTTTCTGTAAATGTGCTTCCTATCAATATTCCTATTGCTATAAATAGTATTGCAACAATAATAGATACTAAAATTGCCAATATAATGTTTATACTAAAGCTTAATCCTAAGATTATGGCTAATATAAAGAATAATATATTTTGAATAATTATTATTGGAATTATTGAGATTATATAGCCTAATATATATTCCACTGGTTTCATTGGACTTGTGCCAAGTCTAATTAGTAATGATGTACTTCTGTCTTTTGCAACAAGCATAGCTGTAAAAAGTGTTAAAAAAGAAAATCCAAAAATAATTATTCCTGGTGTAAAGTTTTCTAATTTATAGTTTTCACTTGGTATATTAAATTGTTGAAATATAAAAAGTAAAAATAATGGCAATAAAATTGCAAATATTATACTTAATGGATCTCTTATTATCTCTTTAAAATTTCTTTTGGCAAAATTTATTATTCTCATAATTCTCCTCCTGTTGCTATTTTTACAAAAGCATCTTCAAAATCTTTTGAATTTGATTTTTCTATTAACTCTTTTGGAGTTCCTACATCTATTAAACTTCCTTTTGCCATTATTCCAACTCTATCAGATAAACTTTCTGCTTCTTCCATATAATGTGTAGTTAGTATAATTGTTATTTTTCCTTTTTGGCTCTCTATAATACTCCATAATTCTCTTCTTGCAATAACATCTAAGCCTAATGTAGGTTCATCAAGAAATAATATTTGTGGGTTATTTATTAGAGCCATTGCAATAGATACTTTTCTTTGCCATCCTCCAGATAAAGTCTTTGCTTTTTGATTTAGTACTTCTTCTAATTTGAATGTTTTTACCAATTCATAAATTTTCTCTTTTGGATTTTTTATTTGATATACTCCTGCCATAAATTCTAAATTTTCTTTTACAGATAAGTTCATTGCAATTGCAGTTTCTTGTGGTGATACATTTAAAATTTCTTTTATCTTTTGTTTGTCTTTGTTTATATCTAATCCATTTATTTTTATATTTCCACTAGTAGGTAAAATCAAAGTAGATAACATTTTTATTGTAGTAGTCTTTCCTGCTCCATTTGTACCTAACAAAGAAAAAAGCTCTCCTTGTTTTATTTTTAAACTAACATTGTTAACTGCTGTTTTTTCTTTGAATTTTTTAGTTAGATTTTCAATTTCAATTGAGTACATTTTTACTCATCTCCTTTTTGAAATATTTTATTTGATAAATCTTCAATAATATCAGACTTTACTAAAGCTATGCCTTGTTTTTTATCACATAAAACAACTATTGAATCTCCTGGATTTATATTAAACATTTCTCTTGCTTCCTTTGGTATTACAATTTGTCCCTTTTCACCAACTTTGCAAATACCAACATATTTATCTTTATTCATAATTTTCTCCTTTCAGTCCAGTTATACTTTTCATACTTATTATACTTTATCAACATAAAAAAAGCAACATCTTTTTAAAATGTTGCTTAAATATTTTTTTCTTAGCATTTGAGATGCTCTAAAGTACGTGTTAAACACATTAGTGCTAACATCGTATTTATTCATTTTTTCTAGTTCATTGAATCAGTGGTCAGTGCTACTTTACATAAAGTAGGGGACGTAGACCAAGATCGCTGAGACTGTAAGTCGTGCGATGGTAGTAGCGGTAAGACGTGTAATTGATGGCTAAGCCAAGATCTGCGTTGTAATATCCTCCACGATAAACACAAGGGCGGAAGTCGCTAGTGATAGCGTAGGTAGAGTATTCTGTGGTCCATTCATATGCATTTCCTGACATATCCCATATATTACAATATTTGTCATTATTTTTTCCTGTTGCTGTAAATGCTTTCGTTGTTTTACTTTCATTATGACTTGCGTAGTCTGTTTTCCCTGAGTATGTTTGTATAAATATTATTGCTGTATCCCATGCATAACTATTTACTAAATCACTTGCATATACCAATTTATTATTTTCTTTTATTTCTCCATACATTTCTCTTGCTGCTTTTGCTGCATTTGGTTGTGTTATATTACCTAATACTGTTTGATTATATTTTGAAGTTATTTTTGATGCTGTTCCACTTGCTTCAAATCGTGCTATATAATATCCTCCATTTGCTAAGGTTGTTGATATGAATTCTTCTAAATTTCTTGCTGTAGCATTTTGAGCTGTTGAATCTGTAGCTGAATTTCCTGCTCTAAATACACTTAATTCTTTATAATTAGTATTTATTGTAACTTCTTGTGTACAATTCTCTACTGATGCAACTTGTACTGGCGTGTTTGATTTTAGTGCTCCCGTGTTACTGTCAAACTCATATCTTCCAAGTGTTATTGTATTTGTTGTGTTGTTTTTATTTTTTATTGTTCCTACTGGTACCCATACAAATTGATTTCCATCTGTTCCATTTTCTATTACTATTCCATCTTGTACTGCTGGTATATTATCTCCACTGTAAGTATAGCTTGCTGACTCTTTTGCTGTTCCGTTTGCCAATACTTTAAATCCTTTTGGTATTGTTATTTTATTTCCATATGCATCTTCTGCTTTTGTGTTTTTATCTACTACTGTTCCTATTAATCTTGAGATTTTAGGTGTTGTTGATGGATTGTCATCTTCTCCCGTTGTGCCTCCACCTGTGGTTCCATTTACTTGATTATCTAGCCAATTAGTTAATTCATTGATTTCTTTTTGATCATTCTCTGTAGCTTTATCCATTTTATTTTGTGCTTCTTTTGCCTTTTCTATTATCCCATTATTTCCAAATAATGCATTTATACTCACTCCTGCTAATATTAAGAGTACCACTATTGTAACCACTAGTGCTATTAAAGTAATACCCCTTTCTCGTTTCATTCCTATTTTCATAATTTTTTTACCTCCTCTTTTTAATTTCATTTGTTTTTGTTTTAATTTTTCCAAATTCATTTTTCACTTTCACCTCCTTTTAGTCTTCAACTTGTATAAGAAACACAAAAAGACAGGCTTACTAAACATTTTTTATGTTTAGTGCCTGTCTTTAATATGCTTAATAAAGCTAATTTCTTAGCTTGTTTATTATTTATTAAAGTTGTAACTCTCTCTCTCTCTCTACTCCTGCAAGAGTTTTAACTTTTATCATATTTTGTGCCTCTTTCTATACTTTTCTTTAGATTTGTACTGTTATTAGGATAATATAAAATTAAAAAAAATTCAATAGTTTTGTTAAAATTTTTATCAATTAAAAATTTCAAGAGTCGTACAACTAAACTCTTGAAATTCTAACATTTTATCCTAGTGCAACATCTAATACCATCATTAAAACAAAACCAAAAATCAATCCAAAGGTTGATAAGTTTTTGTTACCAATTATTGATTCTGGTAAAAGCTCTCTTGCAACTACTATTATCATTGCTCCTGCTGCAAAAGCAAGTAAAAATGGTAACATACTTCTTATATACATTACAAGTATTGCCCCTATCACAGCTGATACAGGTTCAACTAAAGCTGATGCCTGCCCAATCATAAAGCTTTTAAATCTCGAATATCCTTCTGTACGAAGTGGTAATGATACAGCCGCACCTTCTGGAAAGTTTTGTATTCCTATACCAAGTGCTAACATAACTGCACCAATTAGTGTCATTCCTGGCACTCCACTTGCTATTCCTCCAAAAGCTACACCAACTGCCATCCCTTCTGGTATATTGTGAATGGTAATTGCTGCTATTAAAAGTATGCTTCTCTTTAATGATCCTTTACCACCTATGCTTTTTCTATTTTTTAGCATTTTATCCAAGAACTTATCTGATATCAGCACAAACAATCCACCTGTAATAAAACCAATAGCTGGTAATGCCCATGCTATGTATCCAAGTTCTTGTGATAAATCAATTGATGGTTCTAATAAAGACCAAAATGCTGCTGCAATCATTACTCCTGCACTAAAGCCTAATATTGTATTTAGTATTTTGCTGTTTACTTCTTTAAAAAAGCAAACTACAAGAGCTCCTAATGCTGTTACTCCCCAGGTAAACGTTGTTGCCAATAATGCTTGAATTACTGGGTTTAATGTTTCAAACCAATCCAATTTATTCACCTCACATTACATAATATGTCTTTTTGATATGTAATGTGATAAAAGCAAACAACTAGTTTTCTAGTTATTTGCTTTTAATTGATTATTGATTATTTGTAACTTCATAACCTATTAAATTTGGTCTTGTAACATCTATATCTGTTAATTGATTGAATTTCCAATCCTTAAATTCTGATACATAACCCATTTCTTTTCCATCTTTAACTACTGTACCATTCATTTCCTTTACAATCATTCCTGTAGATTTACTAAACCAAAGTTTTTGTCCTAGACTGCTTACTTTATAGCATTCTTCTCCATTTACTGTATCTGAAGTTATAATTGATGAAAATTTTAAAATTCTGCTCATAGCTTCATCAAGTAAATATGGAATACTTGCTAAATCATAACCATCATACTTTTCAATTGTAGCTTTTAGTGTATTTGGAACCATAGCTATCATTTCTTTTGTATTAGAATCGCTCCACATAATTGCACTTCTATCATTATTTTGTATTACATAGATTCTTGTTCCATCTTTGTAATAAATTTTAGTCATTGTATTTTCTGACGAATTTGATTGTACTGTATATGAGTAATTTTGCCTATTTACATTTTCTTTTTGCTTTGCAACAATTTTGTTGATAATACTGTTATTAACCATAACTATAATTGTTAATAGTACTATAACTACTGCTAAAACTCCTAAAACTATTTTTGGCCATAATTTCATTTTTTTCTTTTCCATATAAAATCCCTCTTTTCATTTGTTCTTTAATTACTGTCATTATATTATAAGCATAATTTAAAATCAATACTTAAATTTATTTTTATCAATATATTTTTGCATACCCAAGAGTCTTGACCTATTTACTTATTTAATGTATAATAGTTTTCTAAACTACATATTCTAGTTTAGTATATTATTTATAGGAGAGTGCAAATGAAAAAAGAACAAACTGTTATAAAATTTGATAATATTAAGGATTTGTTATATCATTCGGCCAATACTTATGCTGATAATATAGCATTTACAACAAAGATAAAAAAGGGCAAAGAAGTTGAATATATAAATCACACTTATACTAATTTATTGGAAGATATTAATTATTTCGGTACTTCTTTATATAAATTAGGTCTACAAGGTAAACGTTCTGCTGTTGTGGGACATAATTGTTATGAATGGGCTGTTGCACATTTAAGTAACTTACTTGGAGGGATTGTTTCTGTTCCTTTAGATAAAGGATTGCAAATTGGAGAACTTGAAGATTCTTTAATTAGAAGTGAAGTCGAATCAATAGTTTTTGATGAAAAACTAAAAGATATTATAGAAGAAATTAAAAATTCTGGAAAGACAAATATTAAACATTTTATCTGTTTTTCTAAACTTCCTGGCTTTTTATATTTCTATGACCTAATTGATGATGGAAAAAAAGCTATTGAAGCTGGTTATTCAGAATATATAAATTATAAAGTTAATCCTTCTGCTATGAGTATTTTGCTTTTTACATCCGGTACAACTTCTAAATCTAAAGCTGTTATGCTTAATCAAAATGGAATTGCAACAAATATATATGATATGCAATTAGTTGAAACTTTTTATAGTGCTGATGTAAATATTGCATTTTTGCCATATCATCATATTTTTGGATCAACTGGTATGCTTGTAATGTTAGCTTCTGGTGTGAAAACGGTATTTCCTGATGGTTTAAGATATATTCAGCAAAACCTAAAGGAATATAAAGTATCAGTTTTTGTTGGTGTTCCTGTTTTAATAGATAAAATGTATTCTACTATTATGAAAGAAGTTGAAAAACAAGGTAAAACTAGGCTTATAAACTTTATGATTAAGCTAAGCAATTTCTTGTTAAAACTTCATATTGATATTAGAAGAAAAGTTTTTAAACAACTTATTGATGCTCTTGGTGGAAATATGAGATTTGTTATTTCAGGTGGTGCCCCTCTTGATAAAAGAGTTGGTAAATGGTTTAACTCAATTGGTATTCATTTAGTTCAAGGTTATGGATTAACTGAAACCTCTCCTGTTATATCTGCTGAAAATGATACTTGTGTAAAAGAAGATTCTGTTGGAATACCTATGGGAAGTCTTGATGTAAAAATTAATAATAAAGATGCAAATGGTATTGGTGAAATAATTGTTAAAGGGCCAAATGTTATGCTTGGATATTATAAAAATGAAGAACAAACAAATGAAGTATTAAAAGATGGCTGGTTCCACACTGGTGATTTAGGTTATATAGATGATGATGGTTACTTATTTATCACTGGTAGACAAAAAGATTTAATCGTTTTAAAAAATGGTAAAAAAGTATTTCCTGAGGAATTAGAAATTTTGATAAATAGATTAGATGAAGTTGAAGAATGTTTTGTTTATGGTCTTCCAGATGCTCAAGATAGTAATGATGTTAAAGTCTCTGTTGAAGTAGTATATAACGAAACCGTTACTAAGTCTAAATACCCTAATGCAACTGAACAAGAACTAAAAGATATTATTTGGAATGAAATTAAAGAAATAAATAAAACTCTTCCTATGTACAAATATATAAAACATCTTGTTTTAACTAAAGAACCTTTAATAAAAACTACTACAAATAAAATAAAAAGAAATGAAGAACTAAAAAAAATTATTGAATTGGAGGGATAGTATGCATAGAGTAAAATTAGCTGACAGAGTATTGCCAACATATACAAAAGGTGAAGAAATTTTTAATATGGTATCACATATTGTCGGTGGTGCACTCGGTATTGCTGTTCTTGCTTTATGTGTTATATTTTCAGCATTACATCACAATGTTTATGGTATAGTTTCTACCTCAATTTATGGTGTATCTTTAATTTTATTATACACTATGTCAAGTATATATCATGGCTTGAACCCTAATCGTACGGCTAAAAAAGTTTTTCAAATAGTTGATCACTGCTCTATATTTATTCTTATAGCTGGAACTTATACTCCATTTGCTTTATGCACTTTAAGAGAATATGATACAGCTACTGGCTGGACGCTATTTGGAATTGTTTGGGGATTATCAATATTAGGAATTGTACTTAATTCAATAGATTTAAAAAGATATAAAGTTTTTTCTATGATATGCTACATATTACTTGGTTGGTGTATTATATTTAAAATAAATGTAATTATAGAATTACTAACTATGAAAGGATTTATTTTATTATTAGCTGGTGGACTTGTATATACAATTGGAGCAATTTTTTATGGACTTGGTAAAAAACACAAATGGATGCACTCTGTATTTCACATTGCTTGTATAGTTGCAAGTACATTACAATTTTTCTGTATATTCTTTTATGTTATATAACATTAATAAAAAATTAGAAGCGGGAAGAGATTACTCTTCCCGCTTTTTTACTCTCACTATCCTATATTATTTTCTTCAGGTTTGCAAAGAAGCCCCTGAACGGATGTAAGAATAGTAGTTACTGCAGTAATTATTGTTGCAGTTGCGGCGAGGATTTGGATGTATTTGTTCAGCTTGTCGTTCATAACTATTCCTTACCTTTCATATTATTTCAATTTGAAATACATATATATTATACACTAAATTTACATAATTTTCAATTATTTCTTTAATATTCTAATAGCATTTAATACTGCAATTACTGAAACGCCAACATCTGCGAAAACTGCTTCCCACATTGTGGCAATTCCTACTGCACTTAAGACTAATACTAATGCTTTAATTGAAATTGCAAATACAATGTTTTGTTTAACAATTCTCATTGCTTTTTTAGAAATCTTAATAGCCTTGTTTATTTTAGATGGTTCGTCTGTCATTATTACTATATCTGCTGCTTCTATTGCTGCATCGCTTCCAAGACCTCCCATTGCAATTCCTATATCTGATAATGCAAGTACTGGTGCATCATTTATTCCATCTCCAACAAATGCAAGTGTTCCGTTTTTTTGTTTGATAAGCTCTTCTACTTTTTTTACTTTTCCATCTGGTAATAATTCAGTATATACTTTATCCATTCCTAATTTTTTAGCAACATTTTCTCCTACTTCTTTTTTGTCACCTGTAAGCATTATTGTCTGTTTTTTATTATCTTTTAATTCTTTTATTGCTTTAAATGAATCTTCTTTTATTTCATCCGATATAAGTATATAACCAGCATATTTATTTTCAATTGCTACATATACTACTGTACCTATTTCATTACATTTTGTATATTCAATATTACTTTCTTGCATTAGTTTTTCATTTCCAACTAATACTTGTCTATTTTCAATTTTTACACTTATTCCCTTTCCAGATATTTCATTTATATCTGAAATCAATTTTTCATCTATCTTTTCGTTGTATGCTTTTTTAATTGATACTGCAATTGGATGATTTGAATAGTTTTCTGCATAAGCCGAATATTTTATAATGTCTCTTTTAGATGCTCCCACTTCTTCTACTTTTTGAACTTCAAATACACCTTTTGTAAGTGTTCCTGTTTTGTCAAAAACAACTGTATTAACATTTGCTAAAGCTTCTAAATAGTTTCCACCTTTGATTAAAACTCCTATTTTAGATGCTCCACCTATTCCTGCAAAAAAGCTTAAAGGTATTGATATAACTAGTGCGCATGGACATGATACAACTAAAAATGATAATGCTCTATATAACCATTCTGTAAAGCTTGCTTCCTTTATAACAATTGGTGGTACAATAGCTATAATTACTGCTAATATTACAACTACTGGAGTATAATATTTTGCAAATTTAGTAATAAAGTTTTCAGATTTAGATTTTTTGTCTTCTGCATTTTCAACTAAATTTAGTATCTTACTAACAGTTGATTCTCCGAATTCTTTATTTACTTGAATTCTTAATACTCCAGTTTGGTTTATACATCCACTAAAAACATTATCTCCTGTGTTTGCTTTTCTAGGAACTGATTCTCCTGTTAATGCTGTTGTATCTAGCATTGACTCTCCTTCTATAACCTTACCATCAAGAGGTATTTTCTCCCCAGGTTTTACAATAATTATTTCTCCAACTTTTACTTCTTCAGGATTAACTTTTATCTCAGCATTTTCTCTTAAAACATTTGCAAAATCCGGTCTAATATTCATTAAATTTTCTATTGATTTTTTAGAGTTATCAACTGCATAATCTTGAAATGTTTCTCCCACTTGATAAAGTAACATTACAGTAACAGCCTCTGGGTATTCTCCAATAGCAAAAGCACCTATTGTAGCTATTGTCATTAAAAAGTTTTCATCAAATACTTTTCCTTTAAAAATGTTTTCTATTGCTTTTTTTAAAACTTCAAATCCAACTACTAAATACGCAATTACATATATGGTAATTTTTATTATTTGATTATCAATTGGCACTAGTAATGCTATTAAAAGTAATACTAATGATGTTAAAATCTTTATAATTTCTTTTTTCATAATATAATCTCCTTTTTATAAAACACTATATTCTATGTTCAATATGCTCTACACCAATCTCAAATACTTTCTTTACATGTTCATCATCAAGCATATAAAATACTTCTTTACCTACTCTTTTACATTTTACAATTCCACTTCTTCTTAATGTTCCTAATTGATGTGAAATTGAAGATTTACTCATACTTAAAACATTTGCAATGTCACATACACACATTTCATTTTTATCTAAAGCTGATAATATTTTAACTCTAGTAGTATCTCCTAATATTTTGAAAAACTCTGCTAAATTGTTAAACAAATCTTCATCATTTAGCATCTGCTTTTTAGTGCTTTCTACTACTTCTTGATGTATTGCATTACAATCACAAATGAATTCATTTCTAGACATACTATTTCCCCCTTAGTTATTATTATATGCAAATATAGTTGAATATTTACTCAACTTTGAATATATTATAGTTGAATGTATATTCAATTGTCAATGGTTTTTAATAGAAATTTCAAATAATTTTAATACAATAAAAAAGAACCAAAATTATTAAATCTTGGCTCCTTTTCATTTATAAATTATCTGTACTTATATCTTCTTTTACAATTGTTTTTAGATCTTTCTTGGCTTTCTTTCCTCTAGTATTTGATGCATGTTTTATTATTGTTTTTTCATATAAGTTTCTTGCAAATCTTGCATTTCCAAAGTTTTTAGTATTTCTATATTTGTCTATCACCTTTACTACTTCATCACACGCTTCTTTAGTAATACTAAATCCTGCTTTTTTAACCATTCCTTCAAAGATTTTTAATAATTCTTCAGATGTATAGTCTTTAAAATCTAATGTATAACCAATTCTAGAAACTATACCTGAGTTGGCATTTAAAAATGCTTGCATTTCTTTTGTGTATCCAGCAAAAATTACAACTAAATTATCTCTATAATTCTCCATTGCCTGTATAAGTGTTGCAATAGCTTCTTTATTAAATGAATTTCCACTTCCTTCTTCAGATGCAAGTGAATATGCTTCATCTACAAATAGCACTCCGCCCAAAGCTCTTTCAATAACAGCCATTGTTTTTGGTGCAGTTTGTCCAACATATTCTGCGACCAAATCTTTGCTTGATACTTCAATTAATTTATTTTGTTTTATATATTTTAAATTATATAACATTTCTGCAATAATTCTTGCAACAGTTGTTTTACCTGTTCCTGGATTTCCTAAAAATACCATGTGTAAATTTATGTCTTTGATTTTTAAGTCATCTTTAGTTTTATTTTTTAGTTCTATTAAATCTACTAAATCTTTTAATACTTGTTTTATATTTTCTAGTCCCACAAGATTATTTAGATCTGCAAATATTTCGTCCATAGATTTTTCTTGTTCGTATTTTGGTAAATCATTTTCTGTTATTTCTTTTTCTTTACTAAATAATATCTTATTGCACAATTTATCTCTATACTCTGGAAATGATAAATCTGTTTTTGGATATGTTGCAGCAATATAGTCTAACAATTTAATTGATGCTTCATCTGTTATTTGACTACTTTCTTTTAATTTACTTAATACTTCTTGATAAACATCTTGTACATCCATATTAGTTGATTCAATTTTAAATTCAAAATATTTTTCAATCATATCTGATTGCATTGCCTGTTCAATTGTTTCAGGTGTTTTTGAAATCAATATAGTTAAAAAGTCTTTTGGATTTTCTTCCAGCTTTTCTTTCATATTATGCAAAAATCTATCTTTAAATTCTTTTTCTTTTGCTGAAAGTCCTTCAAAATCTCTTAATACAATTACATTATTTTCTTTGCTATAAATCTCGTTAATTTGTTCTGGCTTTTCTAAGTTATAGAAAGATGTTTCAATAGTAGCTCCTCTTTTTATATATGAGAAAAATGTAACTGCGTCACTTATTATATCAATAATTCCATATATAGTTTCTTTATTGTTTGAATAAATGCACATATTAAATGGAATGTATTGTTTTTCTATTCCTTCACTATATTTTCTCATATATTCAATAATTTTTTTAAGAGTATTTTTTGATTGTTCTGTAATGTATAGTTTTTCTAACTTTTCAAAAGACTTTAACATAAATTCATCTTTTGTTTCTTTTATTTTTTCTTCTGTTAGTTCTTCTTTTGTTTCGTCTTGCTTATTTAATTCAATTGTAGGATAATCTTGGTTTAATCCTAATTCTTTTGCTAATTTTTCATTCTCAGCTTTAATTTTTTCCACTCCAAAGAAATCTTCATATACATCTTTAAAAAATTGTTTAGTATCCATATATTCCTCTCAATTGACAAATTATTTAACTTTTAATTCTATCATTTTCTCTTTTAATTCTTTTTCAATATTTGCAAGCTCTACCTCAGCTTCTTGACGTTTTGCTCTACCATTTTCGTGAATTTGTATAATTTGATCTAATGTATCAATTATATCTTTATTAGTTTTTTGTAATGTAGCAACATCAACAATTGCTCTTTCTGATTCCTCTGCAATTTCTATTGAACCTTGTTTTAATATTTCGCTATTCTTTTGTAGCATACTATTTGTTAAATCTGTAACAGCTTTTTGTGCTCCAATTGCTTGTTTAGCATTGTTTATTCCTAATGCTAATACCATTTGATTTTTCCATAATGGAATTGTATTTGTTAAAGATCCTTGAATTTTTTCTACAAGTTCTGCTTCATTGTTTTGTAGTAAACGAATTTGTGGTGCCATTTGAATAGATATAATTCTTGTTGTTTTTAAATCATATATTTTCTTTTCAAATCTATTTATCATATTCTCCATATCATTTACTTTTTGTGCATCAAGTTGTTCCCCTGATTCTTGTGCTTTCTTTTGTAATTCGGGTAAAGTTACATTTCTTAATTCTTCAATTTTCTTTTCACCCGCAATAATGTATAAAGACAACTCTTTAAAATATTCTAAGTTTTTTTCATACATTGTATCAAATATTGTAATGTCTTTTAACATTTGCAATCTGTGTTTTTCTAGACTTGCTTCAATTTTGTCTATATTTACTTCAATTTTTTCATATCCAGCTATTAGTTTCTCTAATTGTTTTTTTACACTAGTAAATAATTTTCCTAATCCAGTTTTATTTGTATTAGCTATATCAGAGTCAAATGATTTTATTTCACCAACAAGGTCTGCTAGTAAATCACCTACTTCTCCTGTGCTTCTTGTTTTTACATCTTCTAATACACTATCAGAAAATTGTGATATTTTAGTTTGAGCTTTTGCTCCATATTGTAATATTTGTGTAGCATCCTCAACATTTATTTTTTTATTAAATTCTTCTATTGCATCTTTTTCTTCTTGTGATAGTAAATCATAATTTAATGACTTTTCAATTTTTTCATCTGTTACTTTCTTTGATTCTTGAGCTAAGCTCTCTACCTCAGCTTTATCTAATTCTTTATTAACCTTTAATTCTAATTCTTCCATTTTTTAATCTCCTTTTATTTTATTTTTTTAAATATTCAATCAACTGATTATAAACATCCATCTTTAAGCTTGTTACTGTACTTGTTATATTTTGTGGAATTCCTATTCCTAATCCAGAAACATCATAATTTCCACCTGTAATACCAGTTCTAAATCCATATTCAGACCATGCAACTTGTTGAATTTCTTTATCTTCAAACGCTTGGTAGAACTGATTTCCGTTTTCATCAAAAGTTGCTATACAATGTGAATTCCATATTGTTGGAGTTGGGTATAATATACGTATGTCCTTTTTTACTTGTTCAAAACCTTCTGGATTTGAGTTTGCAAATTCAATTATACTTTTTTCATAGTCAACTATCATAGGTTCTCCACCCATACCTGTTTTTAAATATTTTTCAAACAAATCTGCTGGTGTATTATTCATGTATCCAGACTTCTCATAGAATTCTTTTAATTTTGGTAAATTAGTTTGTAAATTTTTGCTATTTATTGAGCTCTCACACATTATTGATAATAATAGTCCATAATATGTTGCCCCTGGTGATGATGTAACAGGGTCTGTTGAAGCAACATTTATATTTCCATATAATTGCTTTAATCCTATGTCAGACCATTTTTTGCCTGTTAATATATAGTTTAAAAGCTTTGGCATATCTGTTATATAGTATACTCCATCTTTTTGAGTTACTATTTTTTCTTTTTCTAAAGCATCAACAACTTCTCCCCAACTGTATATTACTATTGGAGTATTTAAAGTTAGCCCACCATTTAAAACTCTGTATCTGTCTGCTTCTCCTTCTGATTTGTTTGGAGATAATTTATAATAATCATAAAATCTTTGATCAGAACAGAACATTGCATCATATTTAGTGGTTCCATCTTCTCTTACTAATGGATTTTTGATTAATTTTCCATTACTCCATGAATCATAAACAACATTTAATCTATACTTGTTTTCCATGATATTTACTACTTTTTCATTTGCAATAAATCCTTCTTTTCCTCCACCTGTTGCTACATATACTGTTGTTAGATCTTTGCCTGATACTGAGTCCTTTTTATCTCCTATAAATTTAATTCCAACTATTATTAATATTAGAACTAAAAATATTACGAGCCCTATAATTTGTTTTTTACTCACTATTTTCTCCTCCTTTATTAAATTTTAAAATCATTATCATCTACATCATAACCGTCTGATTTTAACATTGTATCAAACACTTTCATTTCTGCGTCAGTATCTATCATATCAGATTGGTATAAATTTGACAGTTGCTTTTTAAAAGCTTCATTTATTTTCTTAACCATTTTTTGTGTTGATTCCATAAACTTTTTGCTGTCTTCTGTATTTAACTTTTGATTTTCAATTTCATCATATTTTGTTAATATATTTATAGTTACTGGTAAATAATAGTTAAAAAAGTTATTCATCTTTTTGTAACTATCTGGTTTCTTTTCTACTGTCTCAATTATTTTTGATACCGTAACATGTATTTCTGATATATTTTTAGCTAACTCAGAATTTTCTACTTGAGAAACCATTTTTTGTATTTTGGTATTTGTATTTTTAGCTTCATTTAAAGATTCATATATATTTAATTTTTCTTTTTTTGTTTTCTCGGTTTTAATTATTATAAGTTCTCCTGCTCCAAAAGCACTAGCTCCTATTACTAGTGATGGTAGCAAACCTATTGATAGTCCTAAATATGGAACTGCAAAAAATGCTCCACCGCACTATTGCAGATACAATTGTTGAATTCTTCACGTTTTATACCTCTTCTTTTAATTATATCCTCTTACTTCTTTAAATGCTCTCTTCAAATCTTGTTTTCCGTCAAAAACTTTTCCATTACTTAATGTTGCCATATCTTGTAATTGTCTTTTCACAGCACTTCCAAACATTATAGAATATATTGGTATTGATTTTCCATTTCTACTATACATTGAATTAAGTTCTGAAAATGTTCCTACATTTGCTTGTCCATCAGTCATTGCAATTATTGAAACATTATATTTTTCTAAGTCCTCTTCGCTTAGTTTCATTAAAGCTTCTATTACTGCCGGATAAAGAGCTGTGGTACCACTAGGTGAAATTCTCTTTATATTTTCCAATAATTGTTCTGTTTCCTCACCATTATCTGTACTGTAAGATTGCATTACTGTTCCACTAAATGGTATTATGTCTATTTTATCTTTTTTTGAAAATTGCAAAAAGTCATTTGCTGCTTCATCTGATAAAATATAGTTCATTGCATTCATCAGCTCTCTATAACCACTTCCATTCATACTTCCAGAATAGTCCAAGCAAAATACAACATGTACTGGTTTTCTTAACTCAGTTTGATATAAGTTAAGAGCTAGTTTTATTACCTCTGTACTTGGATACTTAACAGGTGAAATGTATTTAGTAGTATCAATTCCCCAGTCTGGGTTAAATATACTTTTATCTACATTAGAATTAACACCACCATACCATGTTCTTCTTCCTTTTTCTTGTAATAATTTTTGTCCTTCATTACTTAATATATAAGACTGTAAGTCTAAAAATATTTCTTTTGCTCTTTCATTTTTATTATCAATATAAGCAAATGGTGAGTCTGATATTGAAACTCCATCTACAGGGTATATTGCATATAAAGTTTCTTTTCCTTGTTGTTGTAGTTGTTTGTTTATATTTATAATTGAAGATTCATAAGTAACTACTGCCTCATAGTTTCCATTAAGGAATAACTCTTCTAAGAAATCTTCACTTCCAGATGATCTTTCCAATCCAGTAAATAATGTAGTTAGACTTTTAACTAATTTTTCATTTTGTAAATTTTCTTTTTTCAACACTTCTGGGTTTCCAGCTAGTGTATATAGAAATCCTAAATATGCTGATGCACCACTATTAGTGCTTGTTGGATTTGACATACTAAATTTTAATTTTCCATTAGAAATTGCATTTACTATATCTTTAGTTTTTACAGTCTTATTAGTAAAACCTAACTCTTTAGCTTTTGATTTTTTTATACCAAATACTATCGGATTTACGCTCGTATATTTTGAATTTGAAACCTTGACATCACTATCTAACATATAAAGCCATATAGAATTTGAAATCCACACAGCATCATATTTTTCACCACTGTTTAATTTATCCATTATGTCTATTGTTCCGGCATATTCAATATTTACATTGTAATTCTTGGTTCTTGCATAATTTTGTATTACTTCTTCTAAATCTTCATTCTCTTGGCTTGCTATTATATTAAACTCAGATGTATAGCTGGTCTTACTTATTTCAAGATTTATTAACCCTCTATCTTCCAGTGCCCAAGGCACTAAATATAAAATAGTAATTATTGCTATTACAATTAAAGCCACTTTTGTATTTTTCAAACTACCCACTCCTTTGTTTAACTAATTATATATTTAAATATTTTAATTAGCAATATTTTTTAGCAAATAAATATATTTTAAAAGACAAGAATAATTTGTTGCTTACTCTTGTCTTTATTTTAAAATTTATTTAAATATATTTTATCAGTATACAACTTATTAGCAAAAGAATATACTACTCTTTTTAAGACATATTTATCAAAAGTAGTTTGCTCTTCTGGGATATATTCCTTACCTGCAAATATAGCACTAATCGCATCTTCTAACTCATTGCAAAAATTGTTATATATTATTTGCATTGGAATAGTTTTTGTTGCTGATTTTATCATGGTTGCAATATCATTTATACTGTATAAAGGTTTTAAAATACATATAACAAATAGGGTTGCAATATGTTCTTTGTTATATTTTTTATTTATTGCAGGTTTTATCACCGTATGTTTAACATAGTTGTTAATCATACTTTTAGTTATAACATGTCCTTCTTTTTCTTTACTTGCATAATTTGATAAAGCATCATCTAAAAAGCATATTACCTGATCCACATATAAATCTAAATTAGGCAATTCTTCCCATCTTGGAATATGAAAGTTAGCTATTTCCTTTTCTTTATAAATTTCTTGTTCCACTCTTTATTTTCCCCTTTTTATACAAGAATAATTGCTCCAAGGCAATTATTCTTTAATTTATCTCTTAATTTTATTAGTAGTGGTTTTTGCAAATTCTTTATCTCTAATTACTACTTTTCCTATTCTCTTGTACATTGGTAATATTGAACACTCTTTTGCAATATCTTTCTTTAAAGTTTGTTCTGCATCTTTTATATCTAATTCTTTTAATTTATCTTCGTTTAAAAATACTTCTGCACATAATCTTACTTCGCTACCACATTCGTCTTTAACTCCCGATACTACTACTTCTTGAACATAAGGTATTCTCATAATATAGTTCTCAATTTCTTCTGGGAATACATTTTTCCCATTATCTAGAACAATTAAGTTTTTCTTTCTTCCTGTAATCATCAATTGGCCCTTATCATTTATTCTTCCGTAGTCACCTGTTCTAAACCAACCATCTTGTAGTACTTCTGCAGTTTTCTCTGGATTTTTGTAATATCCAAGCATAACTATATCGCCTTTTACACAAATTTCTCCGTCGCCTTCTGGTGTTACATCTTCAAGTTTTATTTCTACACACTCTAGTGGAAAACCTACTGTTGAACAATCATTACAATAGTCCATATTAACGCTAACTAAAGGTGAACATTCTGTTATTCCATATCCATTAATTAAGTCTATTCCTATTGTGTCAAAGAACTTTCCCAGTTCAGGTCTTACAGCTGCTCCACCTGTTACTATTTTTCTTAGATTTCCTCCAAATGCATCATGAATTGATTTGAAGAATTTCTTTCTTAAATCTATTCCTATTTTTCTAAGACCATTGCTTACTATCATCATTACTTTTAATATTTTGTCTTTGTGACTTTCCTTAGCATTTGACCATATTTTTTTATAAAATAGTTCTACAAAGGCCGGTACTACATATATATAGTCTGGTTTATATAATTGCAAGTTTTTAAGTACTGCTTTTAAACTATCATTTATACATATTGTTGAATGATGATGTAATGATACCAAAATTCCTGCAACTGCTTCATATGTATGGTGATATGGTAAAACTGATAAACATCTATCATATACTGTTGAAACTCTTAGTCCATAATATACTATACTTATTAGATTATGCTCTGATAGCATTACACCTTTTGCCATTCCTGTTGTTCCTGAAGTATAAACAAGCATTTTTAGGTTATTATGATCTGTTATCATTTCAGCATAAGTTTTGTCTCCACCTTCGTAAAGCTTTTTACCTTCTGCTTTGAACTCATTATATGATAATCTATTTCCTTCTGTTTTTTCTGTGCTGAATCCTATAAAATATTTTACATTTGGTGCTTTTTCAGCTATCTCGTCAATATTTTTTTCATATTTTTTTGCATAGAATAAAACTTCACTATCACTGTCATTTAAAACATTGATAATATCGCATACTGGTAGTTCTTTGTCAATTGGAACTATTACTCCTTTGCTCTTTAATACTGTTAAATACACAGTAACCCATTTGTAACTATTTTCGCCTATTACTGCAATATGTTTGTCTGCCATGTTTATAGAATTTAATGCTGTTCCTAATTCAAATGTATCTTTTTGAAACTCTTTATATGTAACATCTATTACTTTTCCCTTTTCATCTTTATATTTGAAAGCAATTTTGTCACCTGCTTGTTCTACAGCTATTTCAAGTAGTTCTTTGATAGTTCCTACTTTTTGAACATCATAGTATTTTAATTCTTTTATCTTTCCCATATTTACTATTCCCTTCATATAACATAGTTTGATATTCTTCAAACTATGTTATCTAGTTTTCGAAACTATTATATACATTCTTATTAAATTAGTCAATATTTATTACTATTTTTTCCAATAAAATTTCGTACTATTAGACAGAGTTCTCTTTGCTTCAGTAGGAGTAGTTTGTTCAAAATAAACGGGTGGCTCATGCCACCCGCTCTATACTTAATTAATAACTTTTTAATTTATTTTAAATTTTTATCACAAATTCTGGTAATCCACTTGAATATGGTGCTATGTCATATTGTTGAAAATATATTACTATTCCTTTTGGTGTCAAGTAATAGCTATCAAAGTTTATGGTTTCTAATACCAATTGGCAATACTCCGGAAAATATACACCTGTTCCAGCTTCAATTTGTTTTGCTATTTGTGAATTTATTTCTTTTACTATATCTATCTGATAGTTTGGATTTTTTCTAAAAAATGCTTGTAATGGTATTTGATAAGCATGTTCCAAATCCCAAGTTTGTGAGCTTCTCACAGTTGAGCCATGTGCTCCACCTGTGAATGTATAATCATCAAAATATAAGCTTATTAGTTTATCATTATTGTATGTTACTGTTGTTTCTCTATATAGTTCATATATCATAATTGGATATCCTTGTTGTTTGTTATAATCATATGTTTCTTTTGCTTGGTTATACAATTCTCCTTCTGCAAACTCTTTTAATTTTAATGCTTCTTGTCTATTTATATGATTAAATCTTTGTTTTCCAATATCATATTGGCTTTGCGTTATCTCTGGATATTTTATAGTATACTTTAATATTACTTCTCCTTTGTAATATAATTGCTTTTCAGCAATGTTTATTTTTACTTTGTTTTCCATATTATTTATAAAACTCCTTTTTTTCATATAGTATGAAAAAAGGAGTTTTTATGTTCTAATTTAGTTCTTCAACAAATTCTTTTGCTTTTTGTTTTAATTCTTCTAATGTTCCATCATTGTTTATATGATAATCATATTCATATTTATTTACATCTCTATCAGAGACATTTGTGTTTATTGCAGCAACATTCTTATTTGTAATAAGCAAAGTTTTAGCATTTAAGCACTGCTTACATTTTTCAATTTCTTCACATTCTCTAATATGCACGAACATTATTTGTTTATCAGAGTTTTTAAATTCTTCTGCCATATTAGAAATGTATTTAAATGGAGCATCATTATATTCAATACCAAGTTCTTTTAAATCTGATAAGAATTTTCTAGACTTTTCGTCTTTTTCTCCATTCCATCCTGCAAGAACTTTTGCTGCTTCTTTTACTTTATCTACAGAAGATATGTTCATTATAGAAGTATACTCTCCACAAAATTGTACAAAAGTATCTTTTCCAACTCCACCACTTCCGTTTATAACAACAATTTCTTTCATTTCATCATTTCCTTAATAACTTCAATTTCTGGTTCTGTTTCTAATCTTGCAAATAATACTTCTGGTTTATCTGTAACTTTAATATTAACAAGTTTATCATAATCTGCTAAACTATCCCATGTTCTTAATTCTTCTGGAATATTAAGTTGATTTAACATTTTTTCTGAAGTATGTTTCATATATGGATTGATTAGTATAGCTATTCTACGTAGATTTTCTACCAAATGATACATTGCAGATTTTAGCTCTTCTGTCTTTTCTTCTTTAAACAATACCCATGGTGCAGTTTCATCAATGTATTTATTTGTTCTAGAAACTAAATTCCATGTTTCAGTAATAGCATTGCTAATATGATATGTGTCAAATTGCTCTTCTACTTGTTTAATTGAATTGTTTGAAAATTCTTCTAGTTCTTTATCTAACTCTGATACTTCTGCTGGATATGAAGATATTTCTCCTCCAAAGTATTTATTTATCATACCTATAGTTCTATTTAAAAGGTTTCCTAAGTCGTTACATAAATCAAAGTTAAATCTTTCTACAAATCCCTCTGGTGTAAATGTTCCATCTTGTCCAAATGACATTTCTCTTAATATAAAGTATTTAAATGCATCTAATCCATAACGTTCAATAAGTGGTTCTGGATATATAACATTTCCTTTAGATTTAGACATTTTACCATCTTTCATCATAATAAATCCATGTGCATAAATTTGCTTTGGCAATGGTAAATTTAATGCCATTAGGAAAATTGGCCAATATAGTCCGTGAAAACGAATAATATCTTTACCAACAATATGTAGATCTGCTGGCCAGTATTTTTTCATCAAGCTGTCATCATCTGATAGATATCCAAGTGCTGTAATATAGTTTGTTAAAGCATCTAGCCAAACATATACAACATGTTTTGGATCTTTTTTTACTTTTACTCCCCAATCAAAACTTGTACGACTTACACACAAATCTTCTAATCCTGGTTTTAAGAAGTTATTAAACAACTCGTTTTTTCTAGACTCTGGTAAAATAAAGTCTGGGTTATCATTATAGAATTTTATAAGTCTGTCTGCATATTTTTTCATATTGAAGAAGTATGACTCTTCTTTCATTTTCTTTACTTCTCTACCACAGTCAGGACATTTTCCATCTACTAATTGAGTTTCTGTAAAGTAAGTTTCACATGGCATACAATACCAACCCTCATATTCTGATTTATATATATCTCCTTGTTCCATTAATCTATCAAATATCTCTTCTACTACTTTTGTATGTCTTTCTTCTGTAGTACGAATAAAATCATCATACTCTATTTCCATCAAGCTCCATAATTTTTTAGCTTCATCAGCCATTTCATCTACATGCTCTTGTGGAGTTTTTCCTCTTCCTTCAGCTACTTTTTGAACTTTTTGTCCATGCTCGTCCATACCTGTAAGCATGTATACATCAAACCCTCTAGCTTTTTTATATCTTTTTATAGTGCTTGCTAGTGCTGTAGTATAAGCAGTTCCTATATGAAATTTTCCACTTGGGTAATAAATAGGTGTTGTTAAATAAAATTTTGGCATAAAAATTCCCCCTCTTAATATAAAATCGAAACTGTTGCATAGATAATAGCAACAGTTATATCATCATATCCTTCGTATCTTATTATGCTTAGACTTTGTTCCAGAACCAGTCTAAACTATTATCAATACTTTTTCTTTTTCCTTCTTTTGCTTCCATATCATCTACCCATAAATATGATATAAATGATAAGAAGACAAATAACAAGTCAACTCCTGCTGATATAGTTATTGCTTTATATACTTCTTGACTATCTGAGCCTAATAATGCAAATTCTATTGTATGGAAAACTAATAATCCAATAAAAGCAAACAACATCGCTCCTGTAATCCATGCCTTTTTGTTTTCTTTTGCAAGATATAACACTAGTACAAATAATACTACTCCTATAAAAATTGAAAATGGATTTGAAAAATTGATAATTGGCATTTTAAATTCCTCCTTTGTATTTTTTTATTTTAATTTAATTTTTCCTCAATTAACTTTGCTAATCTTTCTGCTTTTTCTTTAATGTACTCTTGATTTTCGCCTTCTATCATTACACGAATTAAAGGCTCTGTTCCTGATGGTCTAATCAGTACCCTTCCATTTCCTGCAAATTCTTTTTCAAGTTTTTCTATTTCTTCTTGAATTTCCTTATCTTCTTTATATTGATTTTTTTTATCACTTGAAACTTTTGCATTTACAAGCACTTGTGGATACATCTTTATAATTTCACATAATTCAGAAGCTGTCTTTTGCTCTTCAAGCATAACTTTAATTAACATTAAAGATGTTAATATTCCATCACCTGTTGGGTTATAATCTAAGAAAATAATATGTCCTGATTGTTCTCCTCCTATATTATATCCATTTTTAAGCATTTCTTCTAGAACATATCTGTCTCCAACTTTAGTTTGTACTAAATTCAAATTATTATTCTCTGCATATTTTTTTAAACCCAAATTGCTCATTACTGTTGCAACTACAGTGTCATTTTTTAGTGTTCCTTTTTTCTTCATATAATTTGAAATAACTGCTAGCAATCTATCTCCATCAATTTCATTTCCTTTCTCGTCAATTGCTAAACATCTATCTCCATCTCCATCGTAAGCAATTCCTAAATTACAATTGTTTTCAACTACATATTTTTTTATCATATCTAAATGTGTTGAACCACAATTTTCATTAATGTTTACCCCATTTGGAGTATTGTTCATAATGTAATGTTTTATTCCTAGTGCTGTAAATACTTTTTCTGCTGCAACTGATGTAGCACCATTTGCTGTATCTATTGCTACCACAAAATCACTTGTATCATAACTTTCAAACTCTTCCTCAAAGTTCTTTCTAAAGAAATATACATATTCATCTAAAAGATCTGATCTCACTTCTGCTATACCTATTTTATCATTAACAGCTGTAAATTCGTCTAATTTATCAGAATCCATTATTTCTTCAATTTCTTCTTCTATTTCATCTGGAATTTTCATTCCCTTATTGCTAAAGTATTTTACACCATTAAACTCATATGTATTATGTGATGCTGAAATAACAACACTTGCATCAGCTTTTAGTTTTTTAGTTAAGTATGCAACTCCTGGTGTTGGAATTACTCCTAAACTTTTTACATTTGCTCCGTAACTTAGAAATCCAGCCGTCATAGCACTTTCTATTAGTGTTCCTGAGATTCTAGTATCTCTTCCTATTAGAATTGTAGGTGCATGGTCTGAATGTTTTGCCAAAACATAGGCTCCAGCTTTTGCTACACGATAAACTAAACTTGGTGAAAGTTCAGTATTTGCTATTCTTCTAATGCCATCTGTCCCAAAATATTTTCTCATTTTATATGTCCTTTCTAATATTTATTTATATACTAAACTATTCTATTCATATCTTTATTGTGAATTATATCATAATATCTAAAATTTTTGCAATATATTATTTTACATCTTTTCAGGCATTTTAATACCTAAGATTTTAGCCCCAGTTTTTAGTACCAAACCTGTAGCATATGTTAGATATAGTCTTGCATCTTGAACATTTTTTTCTTCTCCAATTATTTTATTTTCATTGTAGAAACTACTAAATGCTTGTGCTAATTTTATCAAATATCTTGCTATGATATATGGTTCATATTTCTCAGCAGATTGTTTTAATATGTCTTCAAAAGAGTATATTAATTTTATTACTCTTAAAGAAGAGATATCTGTCAACTTTAAAAAATCAACTTCATTTATTTCAGGTACATATCCTGATTTTTCTAGTAAGCTTTTAGTTCTAACATATATATATTGCATATATGGTCCTGTTTCTCCATTAAAGTTAAGCATAGCATCCCAGTCAAATATTTCATCTTTAATTCTGCTATTGTATAAGTCATTGAATATAACCGCTCCAACACCTATTTTCTTAGCAATTTCTTCTTTATTTTCTAAATTTGGATTTTTTTCATCCATAATTTGTGTTACTCTGCTTATTGCTTCATTTAGCAAATCTTCTAGTTTTATAACATTTCCTTCCCTAGTCGACATTTTACCTGTTTTTAATTGTACCATTCCAAATGGAACATGTACTAGTCCATTTGTATATTTCTCGTCTAAATTCAAGTGTTTAGCGACTTCAAATATTTGTTTAAAATGTAATATTTGTTCATATGAAGTTACATATATAGCTTTGTCAAAATCATATGTTCTTGCCCTATAAAGAATTGCTGCTAAATCACGTGTAGCATATGTAGTAGATCCATTTGTTTTTTCTATAATACATGGTGGCATATCATACTCATCTAAGTTTACTACCATTGCTCCTTCAGAAGGTTGTAATAGATTTTTTTGTTTTAGAATATCTACTACTTCTCCCATTTTGTCTGAATAAAAAGCCTCTCCGTTCCAAGAGTCAAATTCTACATCTAGCAATTTATACACTTTTTGGAATTCCTTTAAACTTAATTCTCTAAATTTAGTCCATATTTCTACACAGTACTCGTCACCATCTTCTAGTTTTTTAAAATTATTTCTACACTCTTCTAATACTGCTTCATCTTCTTTGCAAAGGTTATTTATTCTAACATAAATTTTTGTAAGCTCATCAATAGGATTTTCTTCAACATTGTATTCGTTTCCCCATCTTTTATATCCTTCTATCAATTTGCCAAATTGTGTTCCATAATCACCTAAGTGGTTAACTCCTGTACAATTGTATCCCAAATGTTTGTAGGTTTTATATATAGCATTTCCTATTACTGTTGAACGTAAATGTCCAATATGAAATGGTTTGGCAATGTTTGGCGCTGAATAGTCTATTACTATATTCTTTCCTTTTCCAACTGTGCTCTCTCCATAGTTTTCTTTTTTGTTTGCAATTTCAGTTAATACATTTGAGATATACTCTTGTGGCATTATATAAAAGTTTAAATATCCATTTACAACTTCTATACTTTGCATAAATCCATCTTCAAATTCTATATTGTCTTTTATTTCTTGTGCTATCATTTGAGGAGCTTTTTTTAATTCTTTTGCTAGTTTAAAACATGGGAAAGAAAAATCTCCCATTTTTTCATCTGCCGGTATTTCAATATATTCTATAATTTGTTCTTGTGGTATGTTTGTTGTTTTGCTTATTTGTCCTGCTATTTTTTGCTTAAAGTCTATCATTGTTACACCCTTTCTTTTAATCTCCTAGATTTATTCCAATATCTCTTGCTGTTTTTACTAAATCATTATCTAAATTTACTCTTCTAATGTTACTCTCTGGTGTATTGCCAGAAACAGCTCCAATTTTTTTGTTATTTCCAACAACATCCTCTAATGGAACACTGTTTAATCTTCCGTCTTTTATAACTGTTAGTACATTGAATTTTCCTGCTAAAGCAAGTTCCATAGCTTTTGCTCCATATTTAGTAGAAAGTACCCTATCAAATGAAGTTGGACTTCCTCCTCTTTGCATATATCCTAGTACTGTACATCTTGCTTCTAATCCTGTTAATTCTTGAAGTTGCTGAGCAACTTTTTCTCCTGCACCTCCAAGTTTGTTATTATCTACACCTTCTCCTTTATTTCTTACAGCTTTTACTGTAATATCTCCACCTATTGGCTTTGCTCCCTCTGCAACAACTACTACGCTAAATTGTTTTCCACGCTTTTTACGATTAAGAATTTTTTGTGCTGCTTTATTTATATCATAAGGAATTTCTGGAATTAATGCAACATCTGCTCCTCCAGCAATGGCCGACTCTAGTGCAATCCACCCTGCATATCTTCCCATAACTTCTAACACCATAATTCTGTGATGTGTATCTCCTGTAGTATGAAGTCTATCTAGAGCTTCTGCTGCAACACTTACTGCTGTGTTATATCCAAATGTAATTTCTGTACATGCAACATCATTATCTATTGTCTTTGGAACTCCAATTACATTTATACCTTTAAGAGATAGATCTCTTGCTGATTTTTGTGTTCCATCTCCACCTAGGGTAAATAGACAATCTATACCATCATTTTTTATATTTTCTACACATTTATCTGATAAGTCTTTATATACTGTTTCTCCGTTCTCTTCTACTGGATAGCAAAATACATTTGAATTTGTAGATGAGCCAATTATTGAACCTCCCTTTGGCAATATTCCTATTGCATTTCCTGTAGCACTTGTGCATAATTGTACATAATTGTTTTCCAATAGTCCTCTATATCCATCTATAAAACCATAACATTCTACATTATTATTTTCAGCAGTTTTTATAATTGCTCTAATAACTGCATTAAATCCTGAAACATCTCCACCATTTGCTAAAATGGCTACTCTTTTTACCATAATATTTCCACCTTTCAATCTTCACTGCTACTATTATACCAATAAATAAAAAAAATACAATAAAAAATGGCAAAAAATTTAAAAGGTAGCTGTGTTTTAGCTACCTTTTAAGGATTTTAGAGAATTATTTTGGAAGCAGAAACTTCAAAGGACGTTCGAAGCTCAATTTCATTTTCCGTTCTTTTTATGTAATCTCGAGATTGAAATTTGCCTTTTATTCTAATTTCATCGCCAACTTCGTAGTTTAAAATTATTTTTTCTGCCAGATCTCCCCAAAAGATAACTGGAACATAGGCATATCGATGTCCGCAATTGCTTTTAGTAGAAATTATAGCTCCTGTTATTTCTTTACCATAATGGTTCTTCCGAAAAGTTTCTTTTTTTATTAGCTTACCCGTAACTCTTATAGTGTTATTCAGGTCTGTGGTGTTAGTTGTCAAATAGATTCTTGACACGTACACATATACTTTGCAATGGGGCTTTTCATCATAACCCATATATTTGTGTGTGCGAATTTCTCCGCTAACAAAAATAGGATCTCCTTCCTTAAATTCCTCCATTAGTTTCAGCTTTTCTTCTGGCATCTGCAAAATCACAGTATCCTTTTTTCCGCTTTTTCTTTCAACCTCCATTTTTCCCTCAAAGATTTTTTGCGTTCCATTTCTGTGATGAAACTCGAAATTTTCGACAAGGTGGCCAGCGAGTAGTGCGTCGTTCCGATAGTTGTTCATTTTTTATACCTCCAAAAATCTCTTGTATTTGATATGAAAACTCTTCCATATCATTAATAAAATGGTAACACATATATTATATCATAATTATGTAAAGTGGTCAATTTTTACCACTTATATTTATTTTATTTGTTTTTGCATTTAGCTCTCTGGTTATAATATTTTGAATTTGTGCAATATCTTTTTCGTCTAGTTTGTCTTTTTGCACTACACCTGTTACATTTCCATTATTTACAAATATCACAATATCTTGAAAACCTTTTGTTTTTATTAAATTCTCAGCTATCATAATAGCATTTTTTTCATTGTTTATTCTTTTTATTTCTTCTTGTGCTGTTTTCTTTTCTTCTGAACTTAAATTATTAGTTTCTAATATTTTTTGGTAATTGTCTAACATTTGAGAATACATTTTGTCTCTGTCTAATCTCGACTGTGCAAAATAACTATCTTCTTGTGCTGATGTATTTTGAGTTATGTTGCTAGCTGTATCTTCTTTAGTTTTATTCGTAGTAGCAACATTTTCTGTATTTTCTACAGTTTCATTTTGTGTTTGGTTATTCTCTTTAGTCTCATTTGCACTCACTAATTGAGCATCACCTATTCCCGCCATTAGTTCTGAATCAGCTGCACTACTTGTAGGTATTAAATTACTTTCTTTATTTTGGTTTGCAAAATTTAAATATCCTGCTGTAACTAGCATAAGCGCTATTACTGCAACAACAATTTGATTTCTTTTTAAAATTTTCATATATACCATTTCAAATCCTTTCTTAATTTTCGCTCATTGCAAAAACTTGTATTTTATGTGATGCCAAACCTGTAACCGCTTCGACTGCTTGAATAATATCAGCTTTTATATTTGTATTTGTAGCTCCTTGTGCTGTAACAATTGCGCCTTCAACTTTTGGACTCACAGTGCTTTGTGTTATAGGTGTTTTGCTTCCATTAGTTTCTTGATATATAACTTCTCTTTTTACGTCTGTTTCGACTAACTTTCTTGTTCCACCAGTTTTATCTTGTTCTTGTGTGTCTTTTTGAGATGATTCTTCGTTATATAACGGAACTGTTTGGCTAGTTTGTGAATATGTAATTAAAACCTTTACATTTCCTACTCCATTTATTTTTTGAAGTATGTCTTCTAACTGATTGCACAAGTTATTATCTTTTTGTTCTGTAATACTTTGTTCTTGTGTAGCTAGTTTTTTATTGCTATCTGTACTTTTGGTATCTTCCTTTTTATCCTTCCAAATTAAGTTTATAGCTACTAATACTACAATAAGTATAATCAAAAAAAATACTAGGTTTTCAATTTTCTTTTTGTTATTTCCATCATCTGATTTTGAAACTAGTTCCTTTATTTTCTCCTTAAACATATTCACTCCTCCTAATATATATTTATATTTTTCTCTTCTAAGTTATATATGCCACTTAAATATGCTTTCAAATCATTTTGTTCCTTAGTTGAAATGCTTATATCCTCTTCTATGTTTTCAGTAGTATTGCTAATTGTAATATTTATTTCATTTACACCCTTAACCTCGTTGTTTTCTTCATTTTTCCTTTTGCTAACTTGTGCAAATATCTTTTTTAAAGTATATTGCTCATCATTAGATATTTCTAAAGTCAAACTTTTAACACTATACCCTTTTTCTTGTATCTTTTGCTTCATATCATTTTTCAAGTTTGTTATATATACTTGTTTAATTTGATTTTGTTGGCTATTCTCTATATTTTCCTGACTGCTTTTTGTAGATACTTCTATATATGTATTTATGTCATATATGTCTGATACTCTAAATTCATTGCCTGTAACTTTGGTTATTACAGGAGAAACTATTGAAAACAAGATGTATACTCCAATTACAACCTTAACATACTTTTTACAATTGCCATCTGGCAGGAGCATTTCAATAATTGTACCGATTATAACCGCTATTATTATTCCTTGAATCCAACCACTTATCCAATTCATTTTTTCTTCTCTCCTATAAATCATTTTTCAACTAGCGCCTATCTATACATCAGTCCACTATTCGTTATCTTCAGCACCAAAGTAGTTCCCACAATTAACATTACAGACACACTACACATAATAGCAAGTAACATTTTAAAAGTGTTTCCCATTTCTTCTAAAAGCTTTACTATTTTTTCATCTGCTATTGGTTGACATACAGCTCCTGCTAAGTAATATAGTCCCATCAGTATTGCAAGTTTAATTATTGGTCCAACACATATTGCAATTACTACTACTACTCCAACTATTCCAACTGCATTTTTTAATATATTGCTACACCCCATTACAGTATCTACTGCATCACCTAATATTTTACCTACTACTGGTATAAAATTTGAGACGGCGGCTTTAGTAGTTTTTGCAGTTATTCCATCTACTGTACTGCTTAAGCTTCCTTCTACTGAAATTATTCCTACAAATAAAGTAAGTACAACTCCTAATGTCCATACAACTGTAGAATTAAAGAACTTTGATAGCTTGTCTACTTGAATTCTGCTAGATACTTTTGAGATAATTGCTAATGCTGTTGATATTAGTACAAATGGTAGTAAAATAGTAGTTATAAAGTTGCCTATGAAAGTTATTATAAATAATATAATTGGTTCTAATATTCCAGCAGATGCAAAGTTACCAGTAGTTAGCATTAAAGTAATAAGCAGTGGCACTAGACTATTCATAAATCCAACTAAGTTTTGAATACTTGTTTTTACCATTTGAAGAATATCTGAGAAATTTGCCATTATCAAAGTAACTATCAAAATATATTGAACATAATATGTAATTTGGGCAACATTTTTGTTTTCTAATCCTTCACTAATACTTTTTAATATGCTATGAATTATAATTATTACAAGTATGCTTCCTAATACAGTAGCACAGTTTAATACTTCTTTTCCTACTAAACTTACTATGCTTTTTATAATTGTGTCATTGTCTATTTTGCCAGTAATTGCTGAAGTAAATAATTCATTTACATCTATATCTTTAAAAGTATTTTGTGTATACTTTTGTGCTTCTTTTATAAAGCTTGATATGTTCAATTCTTCTTGTTGTGATTGTAAAACATCTTGACTAGTTGTTTCTGTTGCTGTGCAAATGCTTGGAATAAAAATTAAAAATAAAATGGTCATGATAAATATTTTTTTCATTTGTTTAATTCCTTTTCATGGCAATAGTTTTAATATTGTTTCTAAAAGACTTGCTATTATTGGTATTGACATAGAAATAATTAAAACTTTTCCACCCAAGTCTACTTTATTGGCTATTGCTGTTTCTCCTGTGTCTTTGCAAATGCTAACTGTAAATTCCGTCAAAAATGCTATTCCAGTTATTTTTATTAGGAGTATTAGAAATTCATTATTTATTGCAGTTTTATTTGATAAGGTTGTTAGTAAATCTATTATTGCTCCTATCTTGTCCATTATCATTACTAAAATCAGTACTCCTGCTACTAAAGAAACATACAGCACAAATTCTGGTCTATATTGTTTTACAATTACAATTATAATTAGTGAAATTAGCCCGAACTCCAATAATTTTAATTATATCCATTGCCTTTTTATCCTTTCTTATAGTCCAAACATCGTTCTTACACTAGTAAATAGTGTGCTAATTTCTTTTATTACAAGAGTAAGAACAATTACAAGTCCTGCTAATGTTGTCATCATTGCTTGATCTTCTCTTCCTGCTCTTACTAGAACTTGATATAGCACAGCTACTAAAATTCCAATTGCTGCTATTTTAAATAATAAACTAATATCCATAACTTTATATCTCCTTTTAAATCAGTATGATTGCAATTGTTAATCCTGTGACTAAGCCTAAAGTTCTATACATTTTCTCGTTTTTTCTACGTTCTTCTGAAGCATTTTCTAGTTGTGCAGTCAAGAAGTCATTTACTACTTCAATTTCACTAATTTGTCCATCTAAATCAGTCTGTCCTAGTAATCTCCCTAAATTTTGCATTACAGAAATGTCTTCTTGATTTAAATTACACTTGGTTTCTTGTAAAGCTTGTACCCACGCCTCTCCTGCTGGAACTTCTTTCATTCTATTTGCTGCCCTGTCAAAAATGTTCCCAACATTTCCTCCTATTTTGTTTGCTATTTCCATAAAAACATTTGGAATAGGCTCATATGTAAATTTAATTTTAGTTGCAAACATATTAAGGGCATTTTTCATTTCCTTTATTTCCTTTTCTCTGTTTGCATACTTTTTAGAAAATAGTATTCCTATTATGCTACTTGTAACTATAATCATAGCTAATATAAATAATCTAAAAGCTAACATTTTATTTCCTCCTAAACTGCTTTTCTTTGGTTTTGTTTTTCATATACCAAGTGTACGTCTCTTTTGTTGTCCAAAATCAGTATTTTGTCTATGTATCCATTTAGCACTAATTGGCTTAATATTGGGTTTTCTTTAATTTGTTCTAAGCTATCTCCATGTGCTGTAAATATCCCATTTACTCCTGAACTAACTGCATATTCAATTGCTTCTATGTCTTCTTTGCTGCCTATTTCATCTGCAATTATTACCTTTGGGCTCATGGATCTAACTAACATTTTCATTCCAAGTGCTTTTGGTATATTATCTATCACGTCTGTTCTTATTCCTAAATCATTTTGTGACACTCCTTTATATGTAGCAGATATTTCACCTCTTTCGTCTACTACTCCACAAGTAATACCTTTGAAATTCATTTCTGGAATTCCATTACTAATTCTTCTAATTATGTCTTTTAATAATGTGGTTTTGCCCAAACCTGGTGGTGAAACAATTAGGGTGTTCCATACAGTATTTCTGTTTAATATATGTATAATGGCTTTATTGCTACAGTTTAGCACTTGCCTTGCAATTCTAAAATTTAAACTACTAATGTAACTCAAAGTTGCTATTTTTCCGTCTTTTATTATCGCATTTCCTGTCACTCCTATACGATGTCCACCTTTTAAGGTTATAAATCCTTCACTTATCTGGCTTTGGTATGAGTACAAAGAGTTGTCACATACTCTTTGTAATATTTGAAGCACCATTTCAGGAGTGGTAATATAATCTAATACTTTTTCATCTATATTATTTTTTAGTATAACTGGTTTAGATGTTCTAACTCTAATTTCTTCTACATTGTTCATATTACTAGATATGATTTTTTGTTTTAATACTTCTGGTAAAAATTTTAATATTTCATCCATAGCTTGTACCTCTTTATCAAATTTAAAAACGTGTCAAAATTCTCTGTCCTCAATGGCACAAAAAAAATACATAACATATATATAAATATATATATGCTATGTTTTTTATTTTAGAACTATTTTATTAAATTTTATTATTCTTCC
>ENA-UOJC01001085-UOJC01001085.1-human-gut-metagenome-genome-assembly--contig:-C104-NODE-1085-length-40459-cov-16.159167_pt1 | contig 40459 bp, 48 predicted proteins | sample MGYA00242339_ERZ723886 | MGnify/ENA metagenome assembly ERZ723886 | reverse complement strand
ACTGGGACATTTTCATTTGTGGTTACTTGAGACAATATCACTTGTGGTTCATAGGATGGAGTAAAACAATGAAAAACAGGGTGTCAGAATGCCCATGAAATGGTATAATATGTCAGATATGGGGAAGCGCCGGCTCTGTGCCGCGACGGCTTCCTGCAGGTGAATAGAGGAAGGGAGATCATGAATGGACGAGAAAGAAGAAGTCTACACAGCTGATGACCGACTGATTGTGGCACTGGATGTGGATTCTTTCGACAAAATGAAAGAACTGGTAGACGAACTGGGAGATCTGGTTTCTTATTATAAGGTAGGTATGGAGCTGTATTACAGCGCAGGCAGCGAAACCATCCATTACCTGAAGGAACATGGGAAGAAAGTGTTCCTGGACCTGAAACTTCATGATATTCCCAATACCGTAGGCCATAGCGTGGCTTCCGTTACCCGTCTGGGAGTAAACCTGATTACAGTCCATGCCGGCGGCGGCAGGGCTATGATGCAGGCAGCTGCCAGATATGCAAAAATAACGGCAGATGAACTGGGAGTAGAACGTCCGAAGATTCTGGCAGTGACTGTACTCACCAGCTTTGACGACCAGGGCTGGCAGGAAGTGGGCGGTCATCTTCCTATTCAGGACCACGTACTGGAACTGGCCCAGCTGGCCAAAGATTCCGGCGTGGACGGTGTAGTGGCATCGCCCAGAGAAGCTTCATCCATCCGTAAAATGGCAGGGAATGATTTTCTTATCGTCACCCCGGGCATCCGCCCTTCTTTTGCCCAGACTGATGACCAGAAGCGTATTGCCACTCCATCGGAAGCTTTCAAGGACGGGTCTTCCATGCTTGTTATCGGCCGGCCTATTACCCAGGCCATTGATCCCTGCGCAGCAGCCCGTTTGATTTTAAAGGAAATTAAGGAGAATGCATGATGAACGAAAAAGAAGTTGAATCTTTACTGAAAGAAACCAAAGCCATTCTGGAAGGTCATTTCCTTCTCACCAGCGGCCTTCACAGCCCTCTGTATGTTGAAAAATTCAACGTTCTCCAGCATCCGGAATATACGGAAAAGCTGTGCCAGGAATTTGCCAACCACTTCAAGGGCATGGGCATTGAAACGGTTATCGGACCGGCTACCGGCGGCATTATCCTTTCCCAGGTAACTGCCCGCCTTCTGGGTGTCCGTTCCATTTTCACCGAAAGAGAAAACGGTAAAATGACTCTTCGCCGCGGTTTCAAAATTGCGCCTGGTGAAAAGGTGCTCATCGTAGAAGATATTGTCACCACCGGCGGCTCCATTAAAGAAGTAGTGGACGTGGTGAACAAGGCGAAAGGCGACATCGTAGGTATCGGCCTCTTCGTAGACCGTTCCGGCGGCAAGGCAGACTTCGGTGTCCCCAAAGAAAAGGTCTATCCTCTTCTCTACCTTACCGTTCCTACCTACAAACCGGAAGAATGTCCCCTCTGCAAGGCCGGCGTACCTATTACAGAACGGGGCAGCCACCATTTGAAATAATGAGATTTTGACATAAAAAAGCTGTAGAGCCATTTGGCTTTACAGCTTTTTTGATGGCATAGCGGGACAGTGGTGGCAGGAGGAAAAGCCAGAAACGCTGGGTGTAACCATTACCTCACAGGGGGATGGTATAACCAGCAGCGGCGCAGCCGCTGCCAGACTCCAGGACTTTTCTTGCTGGAAGGGCGCAGTACCTTACGCCTTTGCTGTTCCTTCCACCAGTTCTGTGAATAAATCATGGACGGTGGTTATTTGATTGATTTTCCATGCATTGGCACCACAGAAGATAAGACCGTGATCCACATCGCCTCTGACAGCGCGGATGAGGGCCTGGGTAATGCAGTAGGGGGTGGTGCTGGGATCGCAGGTCTTCAGGCAGTGGAAGCAGTTGGTTACAGGAATCCTTCCCTGACGGATGGCGCGGACAAAAGGATTGAGCAGGGCGCGGCCCGGCATGTGGACAGGACTCTGCACAATGGTAACATCAGAGAGTTTTGCCTTGACATACATATTCTTGAAGGCCTCTGCTGCATCGCATTCTTTTGTAGCTACGAAACGGGTGGCCATCTGCACGCCGGACAGGCCCAGGGACAGGTAATGCTCGATATCTTTCTTATCAAAAATACCGCCACCGAAGACAACGGGAATTTTCTTGTTGAATTTTTCTTCAAATTCCTTTACCACGCCAAGAATTTCCAGAATTTCCTTTTCATAGCCGTCACTCTCATGCATTTTTACCTGTTCTCTGGTGTAGCCCAGATGGCCGCCGGCCTTTGGACCTTCAATGACGACCAGGTCTGCCGTGCGGTTATGATGTTTGGCCCACAGCTTCAGAATGACCCGGGCGGCTTTCGGGGAGCCGATGATAGGCGCAATTTTTGTATTGGTGCCTTCTACACAGACCGGGAGGTCCGCCGGCAGGCCGGCGCCGGAAAAGATAATGTCGGCGCCGCTTTCAGCGGCCGTGCGGGCGTAGTCTTCATAGTGCTGACCCCGCCACATGATGTTGATGCCGATAATGCCGTTTTTTGCTTTTTCGCGGGCTTTATGAATCTGCTCCTTTAAAGCGCGGATATTGGCTTTAACGGTGTTGGTACGGAAATCAGGTTCGTTGAATCCTACCTGGGCAGCGGAAATAACACCGATGCCGCCTTCCCTGGCCACGGATCCTGCCAGTCCGGAAAGACTGACGCCAATGCCCATACCTCCCTGGATGATGGGAATATTGGCAGTTAAATCACCGATGTGAAGCTTTGGTAATTTCATATTATCACTCCTGGATAGTTTTAAAAATATAATACGAAAGAAATCAAACGTTTGACAAATGCGCAAACGTATAGTATCCTGTATTCACTGTAGTTTATTCCATATTCGAAGATAAGTCAATGAGAATTTTATGGAATATCTGCTCATAAAATTATACAATCGCTACTTAAGGTATAAATTTTGAATTCCCGGTTATCTGTGTACTTCATTTCTTCTTTTTTATTTCTTATCTGGTGATAGCAGTAAGAAATAGAATATGCCGTTTCTATGGGGTAAAGAGAGGATTTATTTTTGGTTTATCACTGGAGATGGCAGGGAAACCGCAGAAAAAGGAAGCCGATTTTTTCGGAAACTTCAATTTCCTGATGCACCACTTGCATGGTTGTGGTATAGTATTATCAGCAGGTGATAAAAATGATGGAAAAACGGAAGATGGATAAAAACAAAAGACGAGAGGCCATACAGAATTTACTTCGCCAAAATCCATGTCTGACAGATGGAGATCTGGCAGAACGTTTTTCTGTGTCTGTGGCAACCATTCGTCTGGATCGGCAGACTCTGGGAATTCCTCAAATGCGGGAGCGCATGGAACAGCTGGTATCGTCCCAGCCTTCTGAATCCCATGAGGGAGTCAGGGTACTGGATCTGGATATCGGTCAGAAAGGGGTAGGCCTCTTGAAGACTACAGAAGAAATGGCTGACAGTGCAGGCATGGTTTCTGCTGAAAAGCTCTACGGGGCGGCTGCAGGCTTTGCGGAATCCCTGGCAGGGGTACCCTTTGCTTCCACTCAGGTAGGAAATATCAAGTATAAGATTCCCGTGGTGCCCGGAACGATTCTCATCGTAAAGGGCCGTATCGTGCTCATGCGAGGGAATAAGAAACATATATATATCAGTTTCTTCCGCGGTGATGAGGAAGTATACCGGGCTAAGTTTATTATGGAAATTTTGACTGAGACGGAGGCGTCCCATGGATAAAATAGCAGTTGACGCTATGGGCGGTGATTTCGCACCGCTGGAAATCGTACTTGGAGCTATAGAAGCAGTGCGGGAATATCATATTCCTGTGGTGCTGGTGGGCGATGAAGAGCGGATTCGTGATATTTTAAAGAAACATCATGAGGAGAATAATCCGTTAATTGAAATACATCATGCTTCCCAGGTCATCGAAATGGGAGAACATCCCGGCATGGCTTACCGCAAGAAGAAGGATGCTTCCGTGTCTGTAGGCGCCAGACTGGTGAAAAACGGAGAATGCGGAGCCCTGGTGGCACCAGGATCCACGGGGGCTGCTGTGACAGCCGGCCTTCTGGGTATCGGACGGATTAAGGGCATTGAGCGCCCCGCCATCCTGACACCGATCCCCAATGAAAAAGGGGGATATACCTATCTTATCGATTCTGGTGCCAGCGCCCAGCCTAAAGTGGAAACTTATGTGCAGAATGCTCTTCTGGGGTATATTTATGCCCAAAAGGTGGCAGGCATCGCTCATCCCAAAATCGGCCTTCTGAACATCGGTGAAGAAAGCGTAAAAGGCAGTCCTCTGGTGGCGGAAGCCAACCAGGTTCTTTCATCGCAGAAGGTGATTCCCTTTGCAGGCAACGCCGAAGGGCGGGATGTGATGACCGGCGAATTTGATGTCATCGTAACCGACGGCTTTACAGGCAATGTGGTTCTGAAATTTGGAGAAGGGGCAGGGAAACTGGTAGCAGCCCTTTTGAAGGATGCTGTGATGAAAGGGGGGCTTCGCGCCAAGCTGGGCGGACTCCTTCTTAAACCGGCTTTGAAGAAATACATGGCTAAGCGCCTTGATTATTCGGAGTACGGCGGTGCGCCTCTTCTGGGAATCAAAGGGGCACTCCTTATCTGCCACGGCGCGTCCAAAGCCAGGGCTATTAAAAATGCCATCCGTATGGCCAGAGATGTGTGCAGTGAAAGGCTGGACGAAGTGGTAGCAGAAACACTTTCAAAGATGAATTTGAAAGAACAGGAATAAAAATGCAGGGAAGCACCGATTCCCAGAGTCGGATTTCATCAGTGCTTCCTGGGGCAGCATCCTGTAGAAATCAGTGCTTTACATATTACATAAAAGGAACGGAAAGCACTGCGAATCATTTGTGTTTATCCAGTATCCTTATTAGGGAAGGACTTTTGATTATGGAAAATACACGTTTTGCCGGTATTTTGGGCACCGGTCACTATGCGCCGGAGAAGATACTGACAAATGCAGATCTGGAAAAAATGGTGGATACATCAGATGAATGGATCCGTACGAGAACCGGCATAGAAACAAGGCATATTGCAGCCCAGTCGGAAAATACGTCTGATCTCTGCGTTCATGCTGCCAAGCAGGCCATGGAAGCGGCCGGTGTTACGGCGGATGATATTGATTTCATTCTGGTGGCTACGGCATCTCCTGATTATGTAGTGCCTTCTACGGCCTGCCTGGTACAGGATAAACTGGGATGCACCCATGCCGGTGCCATGGATATTTCTGCCGGCTGCTCCGGCTATATCTATGCTGTGGCTGTAGCATCCAACATGGTAAAGGCAGGCATGTACAAGCATATCCTTGTAATCGGTGCAGAAATTCTGTCCCGTCTGGTAAACTGGCATGACCGTTCCACCTGTATCCTTTTTGGTGATGGTGCAGGAGCAGCAGTTATCGGGGAAACGGAAGAAGGCTATGGTCTTCTGGCATCGGATCTTGGTTCTGACGGCAGTCTGGGCAAGATCCTTGATATCCCGGCCAGCGGCGTGGCAGAACCGGTGACTCACCGTGCCATCGATTCCGGCCGTATTTATATTCATATGGAAGGACCAGAGGTATTCAAGGCAGCCGTTCGTCATATGGGCGCCACTACCTTGAAAACACTGGAAAAGGCGGGAGTAGAAAAGGACGATATTGATATGTTCATTGCCCACCAGGCAAACAACCGCATTATCCAGGCCATTGCCAAGCGGCTTCAGGTGCCGGCAGACCATATGTGGGTAAACGTGGACCGTTTCGGCAACACCTCTGCCGCTTCCGTAGGCATTGCTCTGGATGAAGCCGTGCGGGCAGGTAAGGTGGAACACGGTGATATCGTGGTTCTTACCGGCTTCGGTGCCGGACTCACCTGGGGCTGCGATGTCATGCGGTGGATGTAAGTTCCAAGGCATTCCGCTTTCCCGTAACTCAGAATACAGGGAAAGGCCTTTCCCATAAGTTTATTCCAAAAAACTCATAATGTTACCATATATTACTATTACATTACGCCATGAGGTGATACGATGAAAACAGCATTTCTTTTTCCGGGACAGGGTTCCCAGAAGGTAGGCATGGTTCACGATCTTTACGAAAATTTTGATTCCGTAAAGCATCTGGTAGAAGAAGCAGATGATACGCTGGGATTCTCCATTTCCAAAATGATGTTTGAGGGTCCGGACTCCGAACTGATGAAGACAGAATTTACCCAGCCTGCCATTTTGACTGCCAGTGTAGCTGTATGGCAGGTGCTGAAGGAAAAAGGCGTGGAACCGGCTGTTGCTGCAGGCCACAGCCTTGGTGAATATTCCGCTCTGGTAGCGGCCGGCGCCATTTCCTTTGCAGACGCTGTAAAGACGGTACATCTCCGCGGCCGTTTCATGCAGGAAGCAGTGCCCCTGGGAGAAGGGGGGATGGCTGCTATTATCGGACTGACTCCTGATAAGATTGTGGAAGTATGCCAGTCTGTTTCCACCGACGATGCTCCTGTGCAGGCAGTGAATTTCAACTGCCCTGGACAGGTGGTGATTGCCGGTGCCACAAAAGGAGTTGAAAAAGCCTGCGAAGCTCTGAAGGCAGCAGGTGCCCGCCGTGCGATCATGCTTCATGTGAGTGCTCCCTTCCATTCCACCCTCATGGAACCGGCAGCCGTCAGACTGAAGGAAGTTCTTGATACCATTGAAATCCATGATACGAAGATTCCGGTGGTGGCCAATGTAAATGCCAAAGAAGAAACAAAGGCCGATGAAATCCGGCAGAACCTGGTGGACCAGGCTGCACATCCGGTACACTGGGAAGAATCCATTCGTCATATGATTGCCGGCGGCGTGGACTACACTGTCGAAGCCGGCCCGGGCACTGTTCTTTCCGGATTTATGAGAAAGATTGACCGCAAGATTCCTTCTGTCCATGCAGAAGATACAGCAACAGTTGAAGAAGTGGTCAAAGCTCTGAAGGGAGAATAATCCATGGAAAACATTGAAAAAACAGCACTGGTTACCGGTGCGTCCAGAGGTATTGGCCGGGCTATCGCCCTGGCTCTGGCATCCAAAGGTTTTGCAGTGGCCCTGAACTATGCGGGAAGCCATGATGCAGCCGAAGTGGTAAAGAAAGAAATCGAAGACGCCGGCGGCAAAGCTTTTACTGTACAGGGAGATGTGTCTAAAAGTGAAGATGTGGACCGCATTTTCAAAACTGTAAAAGATGAGTTCGGCGGACTGGATGTGCTGGTAAATAATGCAGGCATTAACAGGGATGCCCTTCTTATTCGCATGAAGGAATCCAACTGGGATGACGTGATTGCTACGGACCTGAAGAGTGATTTTCTCACCACTAAGGCAGCTGCTGCCATGATGATGAGGAAAAGAAAAGGATCCATCATTAATATTTCTTCTGTCGTAGGCATTATGGGCAATATCGGTCAGGCCAACTACGCGGCAGCCAAGGCAGGGGTGATTGGTCTCACCAAAGCCTGCGCCAAGGAAATGGCCGCTCGGAATATCCGTGTCAATGCAGTGGCTCCCGGCTTTATTGAAACAGCTATGACCGATGGCATTCCTGAAAAAATCAGGGAAGGCATGATTGCATCCATCCCCATGGGACGGATGGGTCAGCCCGAGGACATTGCCAGGGCTGTGTGCTTCCTGGCTTCCGATGATGCGTCCTACATCACCGGCCAGGTACTGGTGGTAGACGGCGGTCTTGTAATGTAATCTGACTTGGGGAATTGTCACCGGCTGGAAGAAATCCTGCTAAATAAGCAGTTTATTACGGAAAACAGGTGACAAGCTCCTGTGGTTGTAATATAATCAGAAAGGTACATTTCTCAATGAAAGGTGGTGAAATTATAATGAGCACTTTTGACAGAGTAAAGAAAATCGTTGTTGACCAGCTGGGTGTAAACGAAGCTGATGTAACCATCGATTCTACTTTCATTGACGACCTGGGCGCTGATTCCCTCGATATCGTTGAACTGATCATGGCATTTGAAGAAGAATTCGACATTGAAATTCCGGATGATGCTGCTGAAAAGATTAAAACTGTAAAGAACGCTGTAGACTACATCGACAGCCAGATTCAGTAATCAGAAAGTTATAGTCATAATGGGGCCGGGGAAGCTGTTTCCCCGGCAAACCAGTATGATGGGGGAAAATGCCTCAAAAAAGCGGATTACCGGTCCGTTGTTATCCGTTTTTTTGAGGTCTTATCCTTTCACGAAGATATTCGGAATTTTTTATTGCGAGGTGCTCCTTAATGGAAAAAAGAAGAGTCGTTATAACAGGTATGGGCGTAGTTTCTCCCGTAGGTATCGGTACAGAAGAATTCTGGAATGCGCTGATGGCCGGCAAATCCGGCATCGGCCCGATTACGGAATTTGATCCGGAAGGATTCCCTGTGCGCATTGCCGGTGAAGTCAAGGACTTTGATGCTGTGAAATATGTGGGAGACAGAAAAGCAGTCCGCCATATGGATCGGAATGTGCAGTTTGCAGTGGCAGCTGCCAAAATGGCAGTGGAAGATGCCAAACTGGACATGAGCGTTGAAAACCCTGACCGCGTAGGTACCATTATTGGTACCGGCATCGGCGGTATCAATACCATGGAAGAGACGGTACATCGCATTGATACCAGAGGACCGGCCAAGGTGAATCCCTTTGCTGTTCCCATGATGATTGCCAATATGGCTGCCGGCCAGGTTTCCATCAACTTCGGTCTTATGGGACCGGTACTGGCTGATGTGACTGCCTGCGCTTCCGGAAATAATGCCATCGGCCGTGCTACCAGAACCATCCAGTATGGTGATGCGGATGTCATGTTTGCCGGCGGTACTGAAGCTGCTGTAGCCAAGACCCCTATGGCAGGATTTGCTGCCATGAAAGCTCTTTCCTCCAGAGAATGCCCGCCGGAAGAAGCGTCCTGCCCCTTTGATGTAAGAAGAGACGGCTTTGTCCTTGGCGAAGGCAGCGGCGTGCTCATTCTGGAAGAACTGGAACACGCAAAGAAGAGAGGCGCCCATATTTATGCAGAAGTTATCGGTTACGGCTCCAACGGCGATGCTTATCACATTACTGCTCCCCGTCCCGGCGGAGAACTGGCAGCCCGCTGCATGAAGAAAGCCATTGATGATGCAGGTATTTCTCCCGATGATATTGATTACATCAATGCTCATGGCACATCTACCGGCCTGAACGATAAAAACGAGACCAAGGCCATTAAAGACGTCCTTGGCAAACATGCCTACGACGTAGTGATTAACTCTACCAAATCCATGACTGGCCATCTTCTGGGGGCTGCCGGTGCCATTGAAGCCATCGTCTGCGTGCTGTCCATCGAACATAATAAAGTTCACCAGACACTGAACCTGAAGACCCCGGATCCGGAATGCGACCTGGACTATGTACCGGAAGGACCGAGAGACGTCAAGGTGGACGTGACCATGTCCAATGCTTTCGGCTTCGGCGGACACAACGCAGTGGTTGTTATGAGGCGCTATGAAGAATGAGCCATGCAGAAACAAGGCGTAAAGAACGTCTTGAAGAAGTAAGGAAATTCGCAGAAGACAACAACATTCCCGTGCAGAACATCCAGCTTCTGAATACAGCTCTCACCCACACCTCCTATGCCAATGAGCATAAGGGAGAAGTGATTCATGACAATGAAAGACTGGAATTTCTGGGAGATGCGGTGCTGGACCTGGTGGTAGGGGAATATCTCTTCCTTCGTTTCCCTACCTGGCCGGAAGGAAATCTGACCCGTGCCAAAGCCAGTGCCGTGTGCAAACCGGCCTGCGCTGAATGCGCCGCCAAATTTCATATCGGCGACTACATGCGTCTGGGCAGGGGAGAGGAAATGTCCGGCGGACGTACCAGGGTTTCCATCCTGGGCGATGCCTTCGAAGCAGTCATCGGTGCCATTTATCTGGATAACAACTACGAAGTGGCAGCCCGCTTCATCCTGGGCCATCTGAAGAAATACCTGGACCTCATCGATGAAGGCAACTATGACCACGATTACAAAACGGACCTGCAGGAACTGGTGCAGAAGCACAAAGAGGCAGATATCCGCTATGAAGTGGTCCGTGACGAAGGCCCGGATCACGACAAGACCATCTGGATGAAGATTACCATTAACGGTAAAGACTTCGGCACCGGTATGGGAAAAAATAAAAAAGAAGCAGCCCAGAAAGCGGCCAGAGAAGCAATCAACCGCCTGCAGAAAGGCGCACAGATATAAGAAATGCAAAAGCACCGGAACCTTCATGGGGCGGTGCTTTTGTGATGGAGGGAAAAGTCTTCTGCCCGGCATGACACAGGTGCTGCCCATAGGACAGGAAACGATCTTCAAGGTTCCAGACCTGTCAAAAGGGGCGAAATTTCTTGCCTGTCATGTTATAATTGAAGATAGAAATATGTCGATTATGAAACTGTTCATTTTGAATAGTTTCATTTTTCTTTACCCTATAAGGAAAGCGCTGATTCCATGACAGTGAATGAATCGGTGCTTTTCCGGAATAGATGAAAGAGGAAGTTTATGGATAGAAGCAGGATTCAGAGACAGTACATGGAACCGATGATTCCTTTTAAGCTGAAGGCGCCTTTCCAGCCCACCGGAGACCAGCCGAAAGCAGTGAAGTCGCTGGTACAGGGACTGAATGAGGGGCAGTGGGCCCAGGTCCTTCTGGGGGCCACCGGTACGGGCAAAACTTTTACCATGGCCAAGGTCATTGAAGAAGTACAGCGGCCGACCCTGATCATTTCACCGAACAAAACCCTGGCGGCACAGACAGCCAGTGAGTTCAAGGATTTCTTTCCGGACAACGCGGTATACTATTTCGTCAGCTATTACGATTACTACCAGCCCGAATCCTATGTACCCCAGACGGATACTTATATAGAAAAGGATTCATCCAGAAATGAAGAAATCGACCGGCTGCGTCATTCTGCTACCATGGCCCTCTTTGAACGGAAGGATGTCATTATCGTAGCCTCTGTGTCCTGCATCTATGGTTTGGGGGATCCGGAAGACTATAGTACCATGGGCCTGTCCCTCCGTCCGGGAGAGGAAATCGATAGGGACAAGATTATTGAAAAACTGGTGAATATGCAGTACATGCGGAATGATATGAATTTTACCAGAGACACTTTCCGGGTGCGGGGAGATACGATTGATGTATTTCCGGCTTCGGAAAATAATGTGGCTGTTCGGATTGAAATGTTTGGGGACGAAGTGGATTCCCTTACGGAATTCGATGTGCTTACGGGAGAAACAGTGGCGGAGCGGAACCATATCGGTATTTTCCCGGCGTCCCACTATGTCACCAGTTCTGATAAGCTGAAAAAAGCCATCGGTTCCATTGAACAGGAACTGGACGGCAGGCTGAAGGAGCTTCGGGACCAGGGAAAGCTCTTGGAAGCCCAGCGGCTGGAACAGCGGACCAACTACGACCTGGAAATGATGCAGGAAGTCGGGTACTGCTCCGGCATCGAAAACTATTCCCGCCACATGTCAAGCAGGAAGCCCGGAGAGCCTCCTTACACTCTTCTTGACTATTTCCCCGATGATTTTCTGATTATGATTGATGAATCCCATGTGACAGTGCCCCAGCTCCGGGCCATGTACAACGGCGACCAGTCCAGAAAGCGCACGCTGGTAGATTACGGTTTCCGCCTGCCCAGCGCCCTGGATAACAGGCCGCTGACCTTTGATGAATTTACGGAGCGGATTAACCAGATTATTTACGTATCTGCTACGCCGGGACCCTATGAAATGGGGGTACAGACAAACCTGGCGGAGCAGATTATCCGTCCTACCGGCCTTTTGGACCCCAGTATCGAAGTGCGTCCCATTGAAGGACAGATGGATGACCTGCTGGGAGAAATCCATAAACGGGAAGATGCCCATGAAAGGGTGCTCATTACAACCCTCACCAAGAAAATGGCGGAAGATCTTACCGATTTCCTCACGGAAGCAGGGGTGAAGGTGCGGTATCTCCACTCCGATGTGGCCACCATCGAAAGGGCGGAAATCATTCGTGACCTTCGGGCCGGCGTCTTCGATGTACTGGTGGGCATCAATCTTCTTCGCGAAGGGCTTGATATGCCGGAAGTATCACTGGTAGCCATTCTGGATGCAGATAAGGAAGGATTCCTACGCTCTGAAACATCCATGATCCAGGTCATTGGCCGGGCCGCCAGAAATGAACACGGTCATGTCATCATGTATGCCGACAGGGTGACAAAATCCATGAAATATGCCATTGATGAAACCAACCGCCGCCGCAGGATTCAGGAAGCCTACAACAAGGAACACCACATTACGCCCCATACAGTGCAGAAACGGGTGAAAGACCTTATTGACCTTACGAAGATTGAGGAAAAAACGGGAGACTATGGCAAGAAACCGGCAGGAAAAGAAGAAATGTCTGACGAAGAGCTGTATATGCAGATGCAGCAGACGGAAAAGGATATGAAACGGGCTGCCAAATCCCTGGAATTTGAAGAAGCTGCCATGTGGCGGGACCAGCTGGCCAAGCTGCGCCAGATGTGGACTGACCGTTACGGTTCCCGGGCTGATGCCGCCCTGAAAAGGGTGAGCGCCGGAAAAAAGAGAATCAACAGGCCTATGAAAAAGAGAATATAAGAGAAGCCTTTTCATCATTCAGGGCTTATGCTTTCAGGGCAGCAGTCATTCATAGAGGGCTCCATGTATAAGAATCCCCAAACACTGCTGCCTTACAGGACTTTTCAAAACAGGATTACCTGCATCTATAGATTTATCTTCAACCCATGGCATACTCTCTGTCATGCTATATAGAAAGGAATAGAATGGAAAAAGGAATTGTCATTCACGGGGCCAGGCAGAATAACCTGAAGAACATCGACCTCACCCTGCCTCGTAATAAACTTATCGTGTTCACAGGACTTTCCGGCTCAGGAAAGTCTTCCCTTGCCTTTGATACGATTTATGCAGAAGGGCAGAGAAAGTATGTGGAGTCCCTGTCTGCCTATGCCCGCCAGTTTTTAGGACAGATGAACAAGCCGGATGTGGATAAGATATCCGGTCTTTCGCCGGCCATTTCCATTGACCAGAAATCCACCAGCCATAATCCCCGGTCCACTGTGGGTACAGTGACGGAAATCCATGATTATCTCCGCATGCTCTTTGCCCATGCCAGCCGGGCTTTCTGCCCTCACTGCGGCAGACCCATTCAGCGGCAGACTGTAGACCAGATCGTAGACGCCCTGACTGCCTTGGGAGACAGGACGAAGCTCATGATTCTGGGCCCTGTGGCTGTACAGAAGAAGGGAACCCACAAGAAGCTGCTGGAAGAACTCCGAAAGGAAGGGTATGTGCGCGTCCGGGTGGACGGGCAGGTGCTTTCGCTTTCCGATGAAATCGAACTGGAGAAGAATAAGAAGCATACCGTTGAAGTGGTGGTGGACCGAATCATCATTAAGGATGGCATTGTGCGCCGCCTCACGGATTCTGTAGAAGAAGCGCTGAAGCTGGGAGACGGCCTCATGGTGGGAGCTGTGCCGGGAGGAAAGGATTATCTTTTCAGCACCCATTTTGCCTGCCCGGACTGCGGTATTTCTCTGCCTAAACCGGAACCCCGCATCTTTTCTTTCAACAATCCCTTCGGTGCATGTCCTGCCTGCATGGGGCTTGGTTCTTCCCTGGAAGCGGATTTCAAACGAATCCTGCCGGACCATAAGCAGACCTTCCGTCTCGGGGCTATCCGCCCCTTTCCTTACAACAGGGAAAGCTGGCTTTACAAGCAGCTGGACGCCTTTTTGAAATCCTATGATCTCACCATGGATGCCTGCTTTGATGACCTTCCTCCCAAAGGACAGGAGGAATTCAAGTACGGTGGGAGAGAGATGCTCACTTTTTCCTACACCAACCAGGATGGAGAAACAAAGACGTACCAGCGCCAGTTTGAAGGCCTTGTGCCCATGACGAAGAGGCGGTATGAAGAGGCCTGGACGGAAAAGATGAAAGAATCTCTGTCCAATTACCTCATTGAAAAGCCCTGCCCCGTCTGCCACGGAGCGCGGCTTCGGCCGGAAAGCCTGGCCTTCCGGGTGGGCGGTAAGAATATAGCAGAAATATCTGATATGCCCGTTTCCGAGCTCCTCCCCTTTTTGGAGAAGCTGGAACTGACAGATAAGGAAAAAATCATTGCAGACCAGATTCTTCGGGAAGTGAAAAGCCGTCTCACCTTCCTTTCCAATGTGGGCCTGGAATATCTGACCCTGTCCCGGGGCGCATCTACCCTGTCCGGCGGTGAGGCCCAGCGTATCCGTCTGGCCACCCAGATCGGTTCTGGTCTGGTGGGGGTGCTTTATATCCTGGATGAACCATCCATCGGCCTTCATCAGCGGGACAACGACAAACTTCTTGCCACACTGAAAGGAATGCGGGATCTGGGAAATACGCTCATTGTGGTGGAACATGATGAGGACACCATCCGCTCTGCTGACTGGGTCGTGGACATCGGACCCGGTGCCGGTGAAAATGGCGGATATGTGGTGGCGGAAGGGACGCCGGAGGATATTAAGAAATCAAAGAAATCCATTACCGGCGCCTACCTTCGGGGCGAAAAATATATTCCTCTGCCGGAACACAGAAGAAAAGGGAATGGCCTGTTCCTTACCATCAAGGGCGCGTCAGAGCATAACCTGAAGCACATTAATGTTTCCTTCCCTCTGGGAGCTTTCACTGTGGTTACCGGTGAGTCTGGCTCCGGCAAGAGTACCCTGGTGAATGAAATCCTTTATCAGGGCCTGTCCAATATCAAGAACCATACCTCCTATGCCGAAGGACAGTACGATACCATGGAAGGGGCGGAATATGTGGATAAGATTATCGACATTGACCAGCAGCCCATCGGCCGCACGCCAAGATCTAATCCTGCCACCTATACCGGTGTTTTCAATGATATCCGGGAGCTTTTCAGCCAGACTTCGGAAGCCAAAATGAGGGGATATAAGCCGGGACGATTCAGCTTCAACATCAAAGGCGGCCGCTGTGAGGCCTGCCACGGCGATGGCATTATTAAAATTGAAATGCAGTTTCTTTCTGATGTATACGTACCCTGTGAAGTATGCCACGGCGCCCGGTACAACAGGGAGACCCTGGAAGTCCGGTATAAGGGAAAGAATATTTCCGATGTACTGAACATGACGGTGGACGAAGCGGTACCATTTTTTGAAAATCATCCACGCATTTTGAGAAAACTGGAAACACTGCAGGAAGTGGGGCTGGGCTACATCCATCTGGGACAGCCTGCCACCACCATGTCCGGCGGCGAGGCCCAGCGTGTGAAACTGGCTACGGAACTAATGAGGAGAGGCACAGGAGATACCCTCTATATCCTGGATGAACCTACCACAGGCCTCCATACCGAAGATATCAGGAAACTGCTCATTGTGCTGCAGAAGCTGGTGGATCAGGGAAATACGGTGGTGGTCATCGAACATAACCTGGATGTGGTGAAAGTAGCGGACTACATCATCGATCTGGGCCCTGAAGGCGGCGATAAGGGCGGTAAAGTGGTGGCCTGCGGCACACCGGAGGACATCTGCCGGGTGAAACGGTCCTACACCGGTCAATACCTGCTTCCGGTCATGGAAAGAACCAGGGAAGTGATGAAAGACCATGAAAATGATTGACGTAAACGATAAAATCCGGGCTAAGGTAGAAGCCCTGCCGGATTCACCCGGCGTTTACCGCTGGAAAGATAAAGATGGCCGGGTGATTTATGTAGGGAAGGCAAAGAACCTGAAAAACAGGGTGCGCTCCTATGTAAGAGAGGATAAGAACCGCTCTCCGAAAGTGGCGGCCATGATACGCCATGCGAAAGATCTGGACATTACCATGACTGCCACGGAAATGGAAGCCCTGATTCTGGAATGCAACCTCATCAAGGAAATCCATCCGAAATACAATATTTCCCTCAGGGATGATAAGTCCTATCCCTATGTGAAAATCACAACCAACGAAGAATGGCCCCGCATTTTTGTGACAAGAAATATCCGCCATGATGACGGCGCCCGCTATTTCGGCCCCTTTACCGATGTGGGAAGCCTTCGCACTACCCTGAGCCTCCTGAGGCGCTATTATCCCATCCGAAACTGCCGCTCCATGAAAGTTTCCCGGCCCTGCCTCCAATACCATCTTCATCTCTGCGCAGGTCCCTGCTTCCATCTCTGTTCCAAGGAAGACTACGACTCCTACGTACGTACAGTGTGCGACCTTTTCGAAGGAAAAAGTACGGAACTGGTGAAGGAACTGAAACAGAAGATGATGGCTGCCTCCGACGCCATGGACTATGAGCTGGCCGCTAAATACAGAGACCAGATCAGGGCGGTGGAGTCGGTGCAGCAGCGGCAGAACATAGTGGCCAGCGAAGGAGACTTCGACGTCGTAGGCTTTGCCCGGGACGGCAGTCATGCAGGACTGGAAGTCTTTTACATCCGCTACGGCCGTATGGTGGGAAAGGAAAACTTCAGCATACCGGAAAGTGAAAACGAAACGGACGAAGAAATCATCACTGCCTTTATTCGTGATTTCTATGGTGGCAATCCCACATCCATCCCCAGGGAAATCATCCTGCCCCTTCTGCCGGCGGAACAGGAACTCATTGCTTCCTGGATGACCAAACTGAAAGGCAGTGAAGTGACCCTTATTCTTCCTCAGCGCGGCTTTAAACGGCGATTGAAGGACATGGCCATGGCTAACGCTGCCAAGTATCTTTCCGACAAAAAGCTGCAGTGGGAATACCAGGACGCCCGGGAACAGGGGGTGGTGAAAAAACTGAAGGATCTGCTCCACCTGCCAAAGCTGCCGGAACGGATGGAATGCTTCGATATTTCTCATAACCAGGGCGCTGAAACCACAGGCTCCATGGTAGTTTTCGAACATGGCTGCCCGGCGAAAAGGGAGTACAGGAAATTCAAACTACAGACCACCCAGGGCCATGCCGATGATTTCAAATCCATGGCAGAAGTCATGAGCCGCCGCTATGGAAACGAAAAAGACTGGCCCGCACCGGACCTTATTGTTCTGGATGGCGGCCTGGGACAGCTTCATGCCGCCCTGCCTGCCATCAGAAACGCCGGCTGTGATGCCCCTGTCATCGGTCTGGCCAAGAGAATCGAGGAAATCTACGTGGAAGGTTCCGAAGACCCCATCATTCTGGATCATCACGAACCGGCCCTCCAGCTCCTCCAGTTCATTCGCGACGAAGCCCACCGCTTCGTCATCACCTACCACAGGAAATGGACGAATAAGAGAAATACCGAATCCATCCTGGACCACATCGAAGGCATTGGCCCTACCAGAAGAAACGCTCTATGGCATGCCTTCCGCTCCCTTGATGAAATGCGGAAAGCCACCATAGAAGAACTGTCCCAGGTGCCCGGCATGAACAAAAGGGCGGCAGAAGCGGTATACCGATTCTTTCATATGAGAAAAGACGAAAAGCAGATGGTCCTTACAGGACAAAAAGTAGAAGGGGAATAGGGAGCGGCACAGCAGGGCTTCCCGCCCTTCTGCTCCTGCTTTGATGCTTACCTTTTCCAACTCAACCCTTGACAAAGCCCGATTCTCCACGTATAATGATGAAGTTGATAATTTTATCCACCAGCTTAAGGCGCTGTATAAACGTACAGCAGGAGCTATCAAGCGGCAGGCCGATAGGTAAGGAGGTGCTAAGAATGCCGGTTCCGAAGACAAAAAGTTCCAGATCCCGTCGTGATAAGAGACGTGCTAACTGGAAGCTGACTGTTCCGGGTCTTGTGGAATGCCCGCAGTGCCATGCACTGAAAAAACCTCATCATGTATGCCCTGTATGCGGTTACTACAAAGGCAAACAGATCATCAGCAAGACTGTTGAAGAATAATAGAAAAACGTTTTCCTCCAGAGGGAAACGTTTTTTTAGTGCCTGGAAAAGGGGAGAAGAAATGGAGGGCAAGGGGCCGGAAGTGTTGGCAGTAAGGACGTTAGTTTTCCCTTTTTGAATCTGACCTCAGCGCTTCGCCGGTCTCCTTCCGGCGGAAGGAGACAAAACCAGCTGGTATGATGCTTCAGCAGTTCTTAGAATCCAAAGGACCTGTCAAGTGTGAGTTTTTGTGTTCCTTTGGTTCCGAAGATACCACCTTTCCCTGCAGGCGGTGGGACAATCATGGAGGAAGGCAGCCTTCCTTTTATCTATTTTTCACATGGTATCTATACTGAAAATATGCTATAATTGTGCCTATTCGCAATTTTCCCCGTATTTATCGAATATTTTTTCAAAACGGCAAACAGACGGCAAAAATTTCAGCTTCCAAAGATGGCATCAATGTATCCGTCGGCTTTCTTTCTGATGTCCTGGGTATAATGAATGTAGGTGTTGTAGACCGTAGCCGGGGTGTCTCCCAGCACGGCGGCCACCAGGTTGATGTCCTGCGTTTCTGACAGTAGGAGGGTTGCGAAGGTGTGCCGGAGGGAATGCATGTGCATGCCTGGCTTGAATTTTGAAATCGCCCGATTTAGGGAGTGCTTTTTCCGCTCGAGCTCCGGGAGAATCCTCCCGTCGATAGAGCGGGGGCTGCTCTGCTTCCACTCCTGCAGTGCGGCAGCCAGCCGGGCGGTAAGGTGCAGTGCGCGGTAGCCGTTGCGGCTTTTCGGCGGCTTGAATCCTTTGCTTCCGTCTTTCCGGGTGCCCCATTGTTTATTGACTGTGATGGTACTTTTGAAAAAATCGATGTCGGCCCATGTAAGGCCTGCAACTTCGGCGAAGCGCATCCCCGTATTTAAGGAAATGAGCACGGCAAGGCGGAGCGTCGGATTTTCGATAGATTCCACCAGCTGATCTGCTTCTTCTTTCGTGAGCGCTTTTATTTTCTTTTCCCTCTTATCCTTCTCTATGGCTACGGCAAGGACCGGGTTATCGAGGCGGATATGGTAAGTGCGTACGGCGTAAGAGAAAATTGTTTTAACTTTAGCCAGGGTTTGGTTCCTAGTACTTATTTCCAGCTTCCCGGCGAGCGCGTTGTAGGCGTTGATGACTTCCCCTTCCGTAATGTCATGAAGCGGCTTATCCGCGATTAACGGCACGCGGTCGATGGACTGGCGGTATAAGACGGCGGTCCCGTATTCGATAGAGTTTTTCTTGTCTCTCAGAAAAATCTTTTCCGTGAAGTCTCTCAGGGTGATGCCGGCGAGCTCCGGAGAGGCTCCGCTTTCTGCGTCCTTCCGGGCGGCGTCCAGTAAATCATCCTGGGCAGCGCGGGCCTCTTTCTTCGTTTTGAACCCCTGCCTCGATTTCTGACGCCATTTCCGGTTGACTTTGTAAGAGAGGATGAGGCAGATTCCGCCGTTTTTCTCTCTGGTAGAAAAATGATATTCCATAAAAAAATCAGCTCCTTTCTGCTGAAAGTGGGCTGATTTTAGAGTATAATTAAGTTGGTAATCAGCCCACAATGTGTTGTGCCAAAACATTAAAAGCGCGGATTACTGGCGCTCCTTATGTCGATAAGGGAGCGGTACGGCACCGCCTGATCTCGTCCATCAGGCGGTGTTTTCTATTGGTAGAATTTAATCTTTCAAGTAATGGGCAAATGCTAATTTAGCGCCTTTGAGGTAGCCATTAAAATGTTCAGTTTTAGATTCCCCACCCTTTGCAAGTTCTACAGCTTTCCAATGCTTTAGTCCGTCGCTCGAGACGTAAATTATATCTTTTTTGAAAAAAGGCGGTAACTCATATACATCTCCATCTAAAGCTATTGATGAAACTTTAGTATAGGATTCGTACGGCATAAAATACCAAATTGTTCTCCTACCAGCACCTTTTCTAAAGAGATCCTCCGAAGTTATCGGTTCAGGTATAAAGCCAAAGTAGATTTCATCCTGGGAGAATAGCATCCCAACATTGTTGTTTAGGTATTTTATGGTTGGGGTGCGCCTGTCTAGATAATAGGATGTCCCTGCTATGTCTGCCAAAAATTCGAATTCTTCAGCATGGCTTATGGATGAAGGAAATAATGCGAACATCGAAACCATTATGGTGATTATAACTGCATAAATCTTTCTCATGGCCGCTTACCTCACCACTTATGACGGGATTCCACGACTTTCCCGATAATCCGCACCGGAAGAGCCTCTATCTGTTCATTGCTGTAAAAGTGTGGCTGATACACCTCTACGTTGAAGCCGATGAGCATTATCCCCGCTTCTGTCTTTTTAATCTGCTTTACTGTGGCCTCATCTCCATTAACCAGGACAATAGCAGTATCTCCGCTGTCTACGTCCTCCTGCTTCCTGACAATAACTATATCCCCTTCGGTTAGCTTCGGTTCCATGCTGCGGCCCTTGATTCTCAGAGCGAAAAATTCTCCGCTGGCCGCCATCTTGCGGGGGATTTCTTCGTAGTCCTCAATTTCTTCTATCGCCTCCAGCGGGATGCCGGCAACGACACGCCCCAGAACTGGAATGCGTACGCCTTGGTTATTGTTTTCGCTACCATTTCCGTCCATTAAGAAATCAATCGAAACATTTAGCGCTTTAGCAAAGGCGGCAACTTTCTTTTGCGTTAAATCATTTTCGCCGCTTTCTATTTTGGCTATTGTAGATCGGGACTTATAGCCAAGCCTTTTAGCTAATTCATCTTGCGATATTTGGGCCTTCATCCGAGCCTGCTTTATATTTTCTCCTAGCGCCATTTTTTTACCACTCCTTTATTGTTCAAATCGCTGACTTTATTCTATATGTAATGTTCCGAAAAATCAACATTCGATTAATTTAATAAAACTATGTTGATTTTTTAGAACGGTAGTATTATAATCGAGACGTGATTAAAAATCACGGATGAAGCGATATTGAAAGGAGGTGAAATTTATGACTAATACGAAAATGTTAGAGGCAGCTATTGCACTCAGCGGGATTCCTAAAAACGTTATTGCTCAAAAAATAGGGATTTCTCGCTCCGCCTTTTTCAAGAAAATGCGGAATGAAAGCGAATTCAAAGCTACCGAAATAGTTAAACTGCAGGAACTCCTTGCGCTTACGACCGAGGAAAGAAACCGTATTTTTTTTGCGAAGTGTGGTGATTAATAATCACGCTTGCGATAGGAGAAACAACATGGAAGATATTCAAATCTTTAATAGCAAAGAATTTGGAGATGTAAGAGTTCTTGAGCTGAGCGGAACCCCATGGTTTGTGGGGAAAGATATTGCTGAGATTTTGAAGTATCAAAGAACAGCAGACGCAATCAGCAGCCACGTAGATGATGAAGACAAAGGGGTCGGTAAAATACAGACCCCTGGAGGAATGCAGAAAGTCATCCTCATTAATGAATCCGGCCTCTACAGCCTCATTCTCTCCAGCAAGCTGCCAAATGCCAAAAGGTTCAAGCACTGGGTAACCAGTGAGGTGCTTCCAGCCATCCGCAGACATGGGGCCTATATGACTGAGGAGGCCCTGGAGAAGGCAATCACAGAACCGGACTTCTTAATTCGTCTCGCCACCCAGCTGAAGGAAGAGAAGGCGAAACGCTTAGAGGCGGAGAAGCAGGTAGAGGCCGCAAAGCCGAAAGTACTCTTTGCGGATGCCGTCTCTGCAAGCCACACCTCTATCTTAGTTGGAGAGTTGGCGAAGATTCTCCGTGGAAACGGTGTAGAAATTGGTCAGCGGCGCCTTTTCGCATGGCTTCGCGAGCATGGTTATCTGATTAAGCGCCAGGGTACCGATTACAACATGCCTACACAGATGGCTATGGAGCTGGGGCTGTTTGAGATTAAGGAAGGCTCTTATGTAAATGGAAGCGGCGCAAACATCATTACCAAGACACCGAAAGTCACAGGAAGAGGTCAGACCTATTTCATCAACAAATTTCTTAGTGCTTAAGGGAGGTGGTTGAAATGGCCTGCAGGACTTTTTCTACCGCCGAGGTGGCCAACCTCTTCGGGATTTCTCCTGATTCCGTCCGGAAGATGGAGCAGGATGGCATTCTGCGGCGGTTAAGGGTTCCGGGGATCCGCTACAGCCGGAGCGAGGTGTACGCCGTCCTTCGGGAAGGAGCGGAGACCTGCACTGTAGCATCCGTCCGGAGGCTGGAAGATGAAATCCGCCATAAGGACGCAGAGATTGAGCGGCTCCGCGGTGCTCTCCGCACCATTGCGGAGGAAGCAAAGGGGGTAATCGTATGAGACTGAAATGGAAGAAGATTATTGCCACTCTGGCCATTCCGGCGGCCATCGCTGCCGGTGCCTGGGCTTATGAGCCACCGGCTGAACTCATTGAGTACCGCACGGAGGCAGAGGAAGGAGACACCATCTGGAGCCTCTGCGCGAAGGTGGCCAGTGATGAGGACTGCATGGAGGAGCTGGTGTACCGGACCATGCAGGAAAACCACATCAAGGATCCTGCGCACCTTCAGCCCGGGCAGCTGATTGTGATCCATGTGAAGCCTGTGAAGGGAGGTGAATAAGCATGAAAACATCTACGAACTGCGAAAAGTGCCAGTTTGAAAGCATCTGCCCCATGGCTGGCAAGCGCCAGCGCCTTGCGTTTGATGATGGGGGCCTTGGGCTTTGCCCCAAGCTCCCGGAAATGAAGCTCCTCCGGTGCCGGAATTGCCTGTTTTGCCATAGGTCGGAAGGCGTGGAAAACGGACATCCCATTTACACCTGCGCGGCCATGCATTACAACCGCATCCAGCCGGACGGAAAGCTCCCGCGCACCACGCCAAGGGACTGCCCCATTAAAGAGGCGAAGAAAAAAGACCTCTGACGTCTAGCACACGTCAAAGGCCAAAGGCGGAAAAAGAGATTTCCCGCCTCATTGTATCACAGGAGGAAAGTAATGGCATATAGAGATTGCGATTTGATTTTATCCTGCCATGAAGCAGAGACAGACCATCAGAAATGGTTACAGACCCGCAACGCGGGCATCGGAGGCAGTGACGCCTCCGTCATTGTGGGGCTGAACCCATACAAATCCCCGTACCAGCTCTGGCTGGAAAAGACGGGCCAGGCGGAAGCGCCGGACCTGTCAGGCAACCAATATATCTATTGGGGGCACAAAAACGAAGCCAACATCGCCGACTGGTTTGAGGAAGACACCGGGAAGAAAGTAAGGAAGCTCGGCACCCTTCGAAGCCGGGCACACCCTTTCATGTTGGCAAACGTTGACCGCACCGTCATGGGCGAGGACGCCGGGCTTGAAATCAAGACCGCCGGCGTCTCCCAGGCTAAGAAGTGGAAGGGGGACGAAATCCCCGACGCTTATTATTGCCAGTGCCTTCATTATCTGGCAGTAACCGGAGCTGACCGGTGGTACATCGCCGTACTCATCGGCGGCAATGAAGCACTTTACAAAACAGTGGAGCGCAATGAAGAAGACATCAAGGCTCTCATCCAGGCGGAGGCTGATTTCTGGCATCTGGTAGAAACGAATACCCCGCCTCCGGTGGACGGGAGCGCCAGCTGCGCGGCGGCCCTCTCGGAAAGATTCAAGGGCGGCGGCGAATCAATCCTGCTCCCCTCTGAGGCTGAAAGGGTTATTGAGTCTCTCGAGGCTGATAAGGCAATCCTGAATTCGCTCAAGAATCAGATTTCACTCAAAGAAAACAAGCTCAAGGAGCTCTTGGGCGATGCCGAGGAAGGCTCGACCGACCGCTTCCGCGTAATCTGGAAATCAACCTCCGGCCGTGCATCGGTGCCGCTGGCAAAGGTGAAAAAGAGTGCACCGGACATTTACCGGCTCCTCGAAGACAAGGGGTTCATTTCTTACGGCAAGCCTTCCCGCCGCTTCTCAATCAAAGCCAATGACTGAGGACGATTTCAACCGCCTCCAGGTGGGCGCCCCGGTTCACTGGGACGCCCGGGGAATCAACGGCACGGTGGCAGACATATTACATGGTTATTTTGATAAATCCATTTTGATTAAATCCGGTGACGCCCTGATCTGGGCGTCTTACCGGAATGTTGAGAAAGGAGAAAGACACTATGAACACGAAAGGCGGACTTACAGGACTTACAGAAAGAAAGGCAAGCATGCAGCAGGGAGGGAACGCTAGGACTTCAATGCAGGGGCTGATCCAGGCCATGGAGCCGCAGATCCGGAAGGCGCTTCCTTCCGTTATCACTCCGGAGCGCTTTACGCGCATGGTTCTGACGGCGCTTTCTTCTACGCCGAAGCTGCAGACCTGCACTCCCCAGAGCTTCCTGGGCGCCATGATGCAGGCGGCCCAGCTGGGAGTGGAACCAAACACGCCCCTGGGACAGGCATATCTCATCCCTTACGGCAATGTGTGCCAGTTCCAGCTCGGTTATAAAGGGTTGATTGATTTAGCCTACAGAAGCGGCGAGGTCTCCAGCATCCAGGCCCATGAGGTGCACGAGAATGATGTTTTTGAATACGAGTACGGGCTTGACCCGAAGCTCCGTCATGTCCCCGCCAAGGCAGACCGGGGCCCGGTTGTATGGTATTACGCCGTGCTTAAACTCAAGAATGGCGGCGTAGGGTTTGAAGTCATGAGCCGGGAAGATGTAGAAAAGTTTGCTATGAAAAAATCCAAGGCTTACCGGAACGGCCCCTGGCAGACCGACTTTGACGAAATGGCTAAAAAGACCGTTTTGAAGAAGGTCCTGAAATACGCCCCACTGAAAACGGAGTTCGTAAAAGCGGTTTCCACAGATGAAACCGTGAAGTCTACACTCTCCGACCACATGGCTGATGAGCCTAACGAGATGTACACCACCATCGACAACGAGCCGGAGGCCGCTCCGGAAGAGGAACCGAAGAGCGAACAGAAGGAGGAAGAAAAATGAAAGGAAATGAAAGCACTGATTTAAAGAATCCAGAAGAAAATGCTTTAAAAAACGCAATTAAATACTTAGAAATTGCCGGGTTCAAAAACATTGTAATCTCTGCCTTAACCGATAATATGTACGTAGTCCAGAGCGAATGGGGCGGACTCCGGAGAAAGATTGTTCACCCTGACGTCAACGATGCGGGGGATGTCCCCTCCCGCCAGAAGTAATGAGGTGGGCCCATGGCGGAAGGAAACTGGATAAAACTCTACAGAAAAATGGTTGATGACCCGGTGTTCGTCAACTCGACCCCGGCACAGGTGAAGGTGCTTCTCACAGTTATGTTCCTGGCTGCCTGGGCCCCAAAACAGTGGGACGTGTTGGGCCGAAAATTCACTATCCCTCCAGGTGGTGTGTTCATCAGCTCACGGGACTTGGCGGACAGGGCTGGTGAGGGAGTAACCAGAGATGTTGTGCGTAAAGCGCTTGTCAGATTCGAAAAAATGGGTTTTTGGACCCTCCGCCGGACCCACCGTGGAGTGCTCATTTCTATCGTAAATTGGGGGAAATATCAGCTCTACGATGGAGAGCAGACCCATATGGAGACCCCAAGCAGACCCCAAGCAGACCCCAAGCAGACCCCAAGCAGACCCCAAGCAGACCCCACCAATAAAAAAGAAAGGAAGAATGTAAGAAATATAAGAAGGGAAGAATATAATACCCCCCTACCCCCCAAAGGGGGAAGGGGCGGGGTGTCCTCCCTCTTCGAGAAGTTTTCCGGAACCAACCAGGAACTGCTCGGCGCCCTCAAGGAATGGCATGACATGAGGAAGAAGATGAAGAAGCCCCTCACCGAAAAGGCGGCAGAGCTCAACCTCAAAGACCTGCAGAAGCTTTCCGGCGGCGATGAGCGGCTGATGGTATCCATTGTATTGCAGAGTATTAAACGCGGGTGGCAGGGGTTCTACGCTTTGAAAGAGGCGCAGACCCCGAGGGCCGCTCCGCAGAGTAGTCAGAACATGGAGGATTTTTTAGATGGACTTGAACAATTCAAAAATTCCCTCCCCCCAGACAGTGGCGATTGGGATGCTTAAAGCGGCATGGCCAAAGTTCACTGATCAGCAGGCAAGGCTCTATCTGCTGATGACAAAAGACATCCCGGAGCCCATCCTTGTGAAGGCCATCGAAGCCCTCATCAAGGAATCGGCCTTCCTGCCAACGGTGGCAGAAATCCGGAGCCGTGCGGAGGCGCTCTACAAAGCCGCCCAAGGAGCCGAGCCGCCGGACGCCGGCAGGGGATGGGGAGAAGTGGTCCGGGAGATTTCCCGTACTGGCTATTACGGCAAGCCGAGAATCAGCGACCCCGTGGCCGCCGAAGTGGTGCGGCGCATGGGGTGGAAGGAAATCTGCGCTTCCCCGGCGGATGAGACCGGAGTGCTGCGCGGCCAGTTTTTAAAGATGTATGCCATGCTGCAGGAGAGCCGCCAGGAAGAGCATAACAACCGGGCCCTCCTGAAGGATGGTAAAGTGCAGGGCTTCATCGCTTCAATCTCCGGAAGGCTCGCACCGGGGAAAGAAAGGAGCAGTTAAGACATTTGCTGAGGAAAGCTCAAAAGATTAGATGGTTTCGAAAATTCAGATGGAGGATGATTCTCCGGCGCAGGGCATTATCAAGGCCCCGCCGGAAATTATCTGGACATCATCGTATCTAGGAGGCAGTCATGGAAGAAATGAGACATGAGATTATGCCAGGGAAGCTCACGAGCCTTGAAGAGGCAGAGAATGAGGCCCTGCGGGTTAAGTGTATCAAAGGCAAAGGCGGAGCCCTGCAGCTTATGGCCGTCCCTGCAAGTACTCCCTTCAGCCGAGAAGAAAAGGAGATTGAGAAGGAAATGAAGCAGTTTATCTACTCAGACGAAATACACCATCCGGACCACTACACATGGAAAGGCGTGGAGTGCAAAGATGTGATTGGGGAAATGACACGGGGCCTCTCCGGAGTCGAAGCATACTACATGGGGAACATCATCAAATATTTGTACCGCTACCCAAAGAAGGGAACGCTGGAGACGGACCTGGCCAAGGCGGCCCAGTACATGGCATTTCTGAATGAGTATTTTGAAAAGAAGGAGGAACCATACCATGATGAATGATAACCAGTGCTTTATCAGCGGCCGCCTGGGCCGTGACCCGGACGTGAAGTACACGCAGAACGGAAAGCCATACTGCCGCCTCTCCGTAGCCTCATCTTACAAAGTGAAAGATCAGGAACGCACTGATTGGGTATCCGTGCAGGTCTGGGGCCCACTGGCGGAAAGCTGCGGAAGCAACCTGCAGAAGGGGGCACGAGTCATGGTAAGGGGCCGCTATTCCTCTTCGAGCTATGAGAGCCCGCAGGGAAAGAAGTATTTCACCCAGGTGGTGGCGGACCTGGTTGCCATATGCCTGGATGGGAGCCCCTACGCTAACGGCGGCCAGGGGAACAGCCAGGGGAATGGCCAGTGGGGAGGCGGCCAGAATCAGCAGGGGCAGCCCCAGGACCGGGGCAACTTCTCACGCTTCGGCCAGCCGACGCCTCCGCCCATGGAGCAGACCAGTTTTTCGGACTATGAAAATAAGCCCCAGGGAAATCCTTCCGGCGTGATGCATGGGCCGAACGAAAAGGATGAGGACATCCCATTTTGACAGGAGGACGCCATGACAAGAGACGAGTGGAAGGCCCTCAAGAAAGAAAAGGGCATGAAGGTTTATGTTTTACGCTACGGAAGAGGAGCGTGCATGACGCCCAATGGCGCTCTTGAGTACACGATTGATACCATCTACCCGAGGGCCGCCACGGTCCGCCGGCAGGTGGGATGGTCAGTTGAATACGATTTCTTTCCCTGTGAGATGCTCCACACGGAGCAGGAAATGAAAGAAAAGTGGGGGGACTTAAATGCAAATAGACATCGTGGGCCTGCTTATTGTCGTTATTGTTTCTATTTTCTGCATCGTTTTGACATCACGGAGGTGAATTGAAGTATGACGGAAAAAGAGCTCATTGCGTGCATCGCGCTGGTGGTCATCATCTGCTTTATCATTGCGGCCCTCCTGGGGACCATGAGGGAGGTTAGCCAGGCCGAAGATACTATCTGGAACCATGACATTCATGAGGCTATCCTTCGCGATAGGCTGGAGAAGCAGAAAGAAACCAGCCGCCAGCTGGTGGCCGATATGAGAAAGCTCCGCGAGGAGAATGCCAGACTTTGCAAAGAATGCGCTGTGCTGCACAGGCAGGAAGGACAGGAGGCAGAAGATGGGAAGAAGGAACGGAACGAGAAAGTTTAACAGGCGCCACGGGAACCGGGAGGACGGTTCCTGGGCCAAAGGGCTCATGGACGAGCTTCGCCCCAAGGAAACACTGCCGGAAAAGCCGGACGAGCTCTCCGTGAAGGACCTGAAGCCCGGCGGCAAGGCAGGCCCGCCGCCGGAAATCCGGGTGCCCCGGGTTACGGCAAAGCCGTCAAAGCCTTACTATGACGGACGCATTGCCATGCCGCCGGAGGGGAATTGCGCTTATTGCGGGCGCCCGCTCCACTCCGGCGAGTGGCATTACGTCATTGACGAGTTCGGCCAGCTGGTCAAAAAGTGTAATGATACCGCATCTTGTTATGAGCGGATGGGCACGGATAATCAAAAATCGCTTAAAAGGGCCATCAGACGGTTTGGAAGCGGAGGGGGTATGTAATTGTACTTTTTTGTTGAGGGAAAGCCTCAGGGGAAAGCACGGCCACGATTTTCGCGAAAATCTCACACTACCTACACGCCGAAAAACACCGCTGACTATGAAAAGAGAATCCAGAGTGCTTTCCGGGAATGTCAGGGCGAATGGCAGAAGCTCCCAGCCGACTGCTACGCCTGCGTGAGAATCCGGGCCCAGTATCCAATTCCACAATCCTGGAGCAAGCGGAAAAAGAAAGAAGCCGTTGCGGGGCTCATCGTCCCGACAACCAAGCCGGACGGCGACAACATCCTGAAAGTGGTGCTTGATGCCCTGAACGGCCTGGCTTATGAAGATGATCGGCAGGTGGTGAAGATGGGCATTATCAAAGTTTATGGCGTCAACCCGGGCCTCATGGTCCAGGTGGATGAGTACAAAGTCTAGGAGGGGAAAATGGGAAAGCACGGGATGAAGAAAAGTGTTGCAAGCCGTCCTGATCCGACATTCGCAGAGGTGCTTGGCGTTTTCAGAAAAGAAGCCCGGAAACTCAAAGATGAAAAGAAGGCGGCTGATGCATTCGCCTGCCTCAAGGCGGTGCGGTTCTATCTTCGTGGGAATGGCTTCGAGCTTGCTGACGACCTGGCAATTCGGGACGTATACACCGGGCGCGTTTTTAGATCCATGGTCCCGGCGGCCAAACTGGCTCCCAGGCCGAAAGAGAGAGGGTAGCCAATGACGGAACAAGAGGTCAAACTGTTTTTTGACAAAGTGCGCCGTTGTCAGAATCTATATAACTCCATCGTCTACGAGCGTGACCACATCGAGGAGGACCTGGCGGCTGCGAAAGCCATAGACTACAGCAGGCCCCACGTTTCCGGCGGAACGTCCTCCGACCTGGCGGACGTAGTGATGCGGATCCATGCAGAAAAAAATGACTGCGTGCGGGAGCTCACCATGCGGCTGTGGGAGCTGGAGTGTTACAAAGAGGACGCAATCCGTCTCCTCCGGGTGCTTAAAAATCCTGACCAGGAATCTCTCATGATTGACCGCTACCTCCGCAGAATGTCGTGGAAGACTATTTTCAAGGCCCACCACATCGGGCGCACGGAGGGATTCCGCAGGCACCAGAAGGCTATCCGCTGCATTGCGGAGGCTCTGACGCCACCGCCGCCGGAAAAGAAGGAAGAAAAATCCCCACTAAAACAAAGTGGGGACTAAATGGGACTTCCAAACCTGCTATAATGCTAGTGTGGAAATCAGGAAACAGGGATTCAGATTTTGCACGCAATAGAAAAACCACATGCTCAGCGGCGTGTGGTTTTCTATTGCTTATTTTTTATAAAGACGCTCCATCCCGGACCTGGTGACGAGCCAAACGTTTTCTGACTTCCGGCATTCTTCCGCCGTGAAACGCGGCGGAGTACCGCGCTGGCCGGTGCACGCCTGGCGGATGGTCACCGGAGGGACCCCGTAGATTTTTGAGGCCTCCCCCAGCGTCATGACGTCTGATAACTTTAGCGACATCACTCACCGTCCTCCTCATCATCTTCTTCTACATCAAGAACAAGCTTACCATTCTCTACTACGTCGATTGAATCAATCGAGTAGTCTGTCGGGGCAGTGCATTCTGGGGTATCGATGAACCAACCGTCGACTTCGAACGCCTCTCCGTCATCTGCCAGATCCCTGAGATGCTCAGCCTCTTCATCTGTCTCTGGGCGTCGAGCCGGAACCGAGTAAACGTAGACGGCGTCTCTGCATTTCTTGTCGCAATAAGCTAAGCGATTGAAGCCATCTGCGGCACTCAAAGCGGCATCTTTGAGCGACCCGTCGAAGAACTGACTCCAGGAACATGCGCGGCTGCTTGTGCAGTCATCAACGATTACAGAAATTATTTTCTTCTCCATGTTTGCTCACGCCCTTTCTACTCACATTTTCCCGTCGCAGGAATACTTGCCGAAATCGCGGATTCCGGAGAAGTCGTAGAGGTAATTACGATAGTCATCATCCGGATCTCCGGTGAAGCTGTTCACCTTGCAGCAGATGCCGTCGATAACAGTGAAACCGCGGCCGCAGTTTCTTGCGTCTTCGACCTCTTCACGGGAAGCTTTCCCGGCGATGATGTTGCCGGATTCGTCATAGCAGTGGTCATCAACCCAGGCGTTGCGATCGGCTGCGGATGCGAATGCCAGGAAAATGTAACCGTTGTTCCCGTTAAAGGAATCGAAAGAAATGTGACCGTAAACGTTGTACCATGCATAAGCTTTTCTCATTTTAATCATCCTTTCCGTTAACTCTTTGGGATTCGCTCCCTTGAACTGTCTATAGCTTACATCAACATCGATGTAATGTCAAGGGGGATTTTGAGATTTTTTGAATTTTTTTGAAAGGCGGTGAATGCCATGGCAGCCGAAGACAGATACCGGAAATTTGTAATTGAATATTTTAATTGCGGCGGGAATCAGACGCAGGCTGCTATCAATGCAGGGTACAGCCCGCGAAGCGCTTACATGCAAGGCAGCCGCTTGATGAAAAATGATAAAGTCAAAAAACTTATGGAAGAATATAAAGCAGACATTTATGGGAACCTGCGCACCAGAATGGCCGCCGGTGCCGTAAAAGCCTATGACGCCATCCTCAGCATTGCTACGAATCCGCAGGCGGACGACCGGGACAGACTGGCGGCGGCTAAAGACATTATGGACCGAGCCGGATACAAGCCGGTGGACAAGACGGAGGTTTCCGGCGGCCTGTCTGTGACTTTGGAGGTGGATGATGATATCGACGCGCAAGATTAACCTCATCAACGACCTCATCAAGCCGACGCCACGGCAGCGGAGCTTTATGCAGACGGTCAAAGACAATACCTACATCCTCTACGGAGGTGCGGCAGGCGGCGGGAAATCGTACATACTCCGCTGGGAACTCGTGTATCTCCTGCTGACCTGGTACAAGCACACGGGCATCAAAGGCATCCGCGTGGGCCTCTTCTGCGAAGACTATCCGTCACTTAAAGACCGCCAGCTCTCCAAGATTCGCATGGAGTTCCCGGAATGGCTGGGAAAGTATCGGGAAACAGACCATGACTTCATCTTGGCTGACAGCCTGGGCGGCGGAGTTATCTGTTTCAGAAATCTTGATAAACCGTCTAAATACCTTTCTTCCGAGTTTGCGGCCATCGCTATTGATGAGCTGACACTCAATGATCAGAGCGTTTTTGATTTCCTGCGCATGCGTCTCCGCTGGGTAGGAATCAATGACACGAAGTTTATTGCCGCGACAAACCCGGGCGGCAGAGGCCACATGTGGGTGAAAAACCTATTCATTGACCGCAACATGCCGCCGGAAATGCAGGCGTTTGCTTCGCAGGTGGCTTTTGTCCCCGCTACAGTGGACGATAACCCGCACATTTCTGAGGCTTATAAAGCTCAGCTTGATACGCTGCCGGACAAGCTCCGCAAGGCCTACCGGGACGGCGATTGGAATATCTTCGAAGGGCAGGTATTTGAAGAGTTCCGGAACGACGAGCACGTCATACAGCCGTTCCCCATCCCTTCGGATTGGCCGCGCTACCGTTCTATGGACTGGGGCTACACTAAGCCCTACGCAATCTACGAGTACGCCACAGACTACGACGGAGTGGTCTACGTTATCGGAGAGTGGTACGGGTGTAAGCCTGGAACCGTCAACACCGGCACGCAGGAAACGGCCAGGGAAGTGGCCAGGAAAGTCAAGCATCTCGCCGGGGCCTTCGGAATTGCGGACCCTGCAATCTGGCAGCGAACGGGGCATGACGGTCCGACAATCGCGGAAATCTTTGCTAATGAGGGCGTGCCCTGGACGCCTGGGGACAACGACCGCATGGCAGGGCTGATGCAGGTGCACATGAGATTGAAAGAGCATAAGCTTAAAATCTTCTCTTCCTGCCACCACCTCATCCGCACTCTTCCCGCCCTCACCTATGACAAGCACAAGGTGGAGGACGTGGACACAGAAGAAGAAGATCACGCATACGATTCTTTGCGCTATTTCCTGATGTCCAGGCCGATGAGCCCGGACAGAAGCGAAGTACGCACGATCGATAAGTACAGGCCGGTAAGACCGGACAGGGAGGAAGGAACCGCATGGGGCGTGTGATTACTGATTTATCGTCTATTAAGTTTGTGAGCCGGAAAGGCCTCAGGGACTACGCTTTCCGGGTCCTGAAGGGCGAAGTTGGCGAGCATGTGAATAAAGGTGTGATTATCCCGGGGAAGTACACAGACCAGGAACTCCGGGCGTTTGTAGAGCAGATGCCGGACTGGCAGCTCCGGCAGATGTACAACATGATGTACGGCTCTGAGATGGTGGAATGAGGTGAGAAAATGGACGGAATAGAAGAAGAAAAGAACCTGCCAGCACAGCAGGAAGACGGCTTTGATTTCGACGCCGCCAAAGAGCGAGTAAAAGAGGCCCTGCGGTTGTCGGAGACCTGGCGGGACTATGCCAAGCAAGATTACGAGTTTGTTGCTGGTAAGCAGTGGACTGATGCCGACTTGAACAACATGAGAAGGGCTAAACGGCCAGCAATTACGCTTAACCGCATCCGCCCCATCGTCAATCTGCTGTGCGGCTACGCTGCCCAAAACGAGACCGAGCCGGATTTTCTGCCCAGGTCCGAGGAAGATGACCGGGTAAGCCGGGTAGCCAAAGGCATCACGAAGTACGTTTTTGATAAAGCATCGTACCAGAAGGCGAAAAAACACGCATTTAGGGATGCAATTACTTGCGGCGTCGGCTATTACTGGCTTTCCTACGCATTCAATTTCAAGAAAATGGACGGGGAAATAAAGATTGAGAACATAAGCCCCTTTGACGTGTTCATCGACCCGGAAAGCACTAAAGACGACCTGTCCGACGCCGCTTTCTGCGGGCGCTATTCGTGGGAATCGCCGGACAAGCTGTGCCTTGTCTATCCGGAACATGCCGACGAAATCCGGACAATGTTCCACGACTACGACGAAACAGAGCTCGAAACCGTGGAAACCACTCCGCTCTGGTACTCCAGCGAACTTAAAAAGCTGCGAGTTGTACAGTACTGGTACCGAAAGTACGGCACTAAAAAGGTGTTCACCGCCGGAGCTGAAATCATCTCTGACCCGTCATCTCCGGAGTACCAGGCTCTTCTGGCCGCCGGTGGACAGCCGACGACAGTGCCGGATGAGCAGATCCGATACGCTACATTCTGCGGAGAGGTCCTGCTGGAAGAGGGCGAAAGCCCTTACAGCCACGGGAAATTTCCGCTTGTTGCGCAGTACTGCTACAAGTCAGGATGGGAAAGCGACAAAGACGACGGCCTTGAACCTGCGGGCGTCGTGAGAGACCTGAAAGACCCGCAAAGAGAGCTCAACAAAAACCGCTCCCAGAGGATGCACATTGTAGACCAGCAGGCTCTTGGCGTGCGGTACTGGCAGGGGCAGGCAGACGCCAAGGTTAAGCGTGATATCCGGGACCACTCAACCACACCGGGCGCCAATATCTTCCTGCCGCCGGGCCTTACGTTTACCGACGGCCTCCCAGCGGCGCAGGACATCGGCAACATTGAGCTTGAGCAGCAGTCAAGCGCTGACTTCTATTCTATTTCCGGCGTCACTCCGGAAAGCCTCTCCGGCTCTGTGGGCCAGATGAGCGGCAAGGCCATCGACCTCAGGCAGACTGTGACGACCGTGCAGACGGCGGAAATCTTTGACCATGCGAAGGATGCCGAGCTGCAGATCGTTCAGCTCCTTTGGGGCGATAAGGGGGAACCCGGATTGATTCCGCAGTATTTCAATCATGAAAAAGCGCTGCGCATCCTGGGAGATGATGGCAAGCGGGAATTTGTACAAATTGAGCCGGGCATGGGCCAGGCAATGACCGTGCAGACGCAGATCAACCCAATGACAGGGCAGCCACTGCTGGATGCTAATGGAGACCCGGTGGCCAAAGTGCTCTATGACCTTTCCTGCTTTGATTTCGATATCGTCATTACCACCAGCACGGCAAGCGCAACGGCCCGCCAGGCTAACCTTTATCAGCTTCTCGAAGCCAAGAAAGCCGGTGTGGATATCCCAATGGACATTATCCTGGACTTCATGGACTTCCCGGAGAAAGAGGCGGTCAAGAAGCGGCTGCAGCAGCAGGCCGAAGCGCCGAAGGTGCCGGACGTCAAAGTCTCCGGGACACTGGACCAGCTTCCGGCGGAAGCGCTTTCCCAGGCCCTGCAGTCTATCGGCGTGACCATCTCTCCGCAGCAGATTATGGCGGAGAGAATGGCACTGAAGGGGAAGGCGCCTGCCCCGGCTATTGCCGCACCGGCGCCGCAGGCTCCGCAGGGAATGCCTGCCGGACTGCCGCCTAACATTCCATTGAATCAGTAAGTGCGATACGGGAAACTCGACCCAGCTAATGTCGTTAAACCAGCTGCCCGTATCTTCGGCCCAAGCGACGCCGCTAAACCGCTTACATTTTGCGTCCGGCGAACGACGTTAAACCGCATAGGAGGACATTTATGTTTGAGAAAGACGAAGACAACCAGCAGATGACTAATGCATCCGATTTCGGATTCACCGAGGACGACCTCAAGGGATTTGTCCAGGAACCGAAGCAGGGGGACGCCCCTGCAGGGGAACCGAAGGCCGAACCTCAGCAGGCCGCTCCGCAGAACCCGGAACCGACTGCAGACGATGAGCCGAAGCCGCAGGCAGAGCCACCGGCCCCGCCGTCCGACGACCAGAACGTCGATAAACCTCAGGACGGAGAAGGCCACGGAGACCTGGGCAAGGCGCTGGCTGAAGAAAGAGCCCGCCGCAAGGCGATGGGCGATGAGCTGAGCCAGCTCAAGTCTCAGCTCGCACAGATGAGGCAGGCGCAGACGCAGGCACAGGCGCCGGCCGTTCCTCCGAAGACCAGACAGGAGATTCTCGCTTATGCGAAGCAGGAAGCGGCCCGCCGCATGAATCTTTCGCAGAAAGACATTGAGGATCTCATGTTTACTGAGCCAGCAAAGTACGAGGATTTCGTCCGCCAGCAGGGAGCCATTGCATGGGAGCAGGAAGAGCAGGTTAAACATGCCATGCAGCTCAGACAGCAGAACGTGAATTTCGTTCAAGCTAATTTCGCCAGCCTTCCGAACATCCAGGCGATTTATCAGAAGGGTAACGAGATGTTGAACGACATGAAGCGGGGAGAAGCCCGGGAAATCGACGAAGCTTACAGCCGTGTAGATAACGGCGTGGGCACTGAGAAGGATTTTAAGGTGCTTCTTTCCTTCCGCGACAAGATTATTGCGGCAATGCAGGGCGCTCCCGCCGCTGCAGGCGCTCCGGCTCCGTCCAATCCGGCTCCCGCTCCGCAGGTTTCCAACCCCCTCACCCAGGCGGCAGGACTGCCAAAAGCGGCAGCCCTCACCGGCGCCAATCCGGCGCAGCCCAAGCTGTCCAATGAAGACATTCTCCGGGCTGTTCGGGAAGGCAGGGAAAAGGACCTGCCAAAGGATATCCAGCGTGCTATCGATGAATACTGTGGTTAAACAAGAAAGGATGTAAGCTATCATGGCTAAAGAATTCCAGATTCCGGCCGCCCTGGTACCGAAGGTATGGGCAGCAAAAGTGTGGAGAGAAGGCAATAAAGCCTCTTATTTCGATAAATTCACTTCCACCGACGGCTCCAAGCCGATTCAGACCAATAAGGACCTGAAGCGTGCGAAGGGCGACAAGGTGACCTTTGGTATCGCCATGAACCTCACCGGCGACGGCGTGACCGGCAACAATGCTTTGGTGAATAATGAAGATACCCTCAACATGTTCGATTTTTCCGTAACCACCGAACAGGTGAGAAACGCAGTGGCTCGTTATGTAGGCGATGACCATAAGTCTCCCTATGAAAACCTGCCGCTCATTAAGTCTGCGCTGGTGCAGTGGCTGGCAGACTGGAAAGATGATACCCTCATCGCCAAGCTGACCGCCTCCCCGACTGCAGGCGAAGTGATGGGCACAGAAGCCTCCATCACCGCGTCCAACAAGCTGACCTGTGCGATGATTTCCACCGCCAAGCGTAAGGCCATGCTGCACGCTCCGAAGGTGAAGCCGATTAAGATTGACGGCCAGGATAAGTACATTATGCTTATCGGCCCCTATGCGGCTCGTGACCTCAAGACGGATAACGCATGGCTGGAAGCGCAGGAACACGCAGGAATCCGCGGTTCCAACAACCCCATCTTCACCGGCGCACTCGGCGAACACGACGGAGTTATCCTCTACGAATACGAAAGAGTATCCACCACACAGACCGGCGCCTCCAAGGCCAATGTGGTGCACAACCTGCTTCTGGGCCAGCAGGCTGCCTGCTATGCGGTCACCCGTGAACCGGATGCCATCAAGCAGGTGGACGACTACGGCAACCGTGAAGGCAACGGCATTTCCTTCAATGCCGGCATTGAAAAGGTTGTATTCAATGGCAAGGACTACGGCGTCATCCAGGTAATGACCGGCGGCGCTGCAGACTGATTTTCATTAATTTCACAGGGTTTCAACGTTCAGGGAGTGGCGATTCGCCTCTCCCTTTTCGTTTGAAACGAACTTGCATCAAACTTGCAATATTTTGCAACAACTTGCAACGAAAGGAGGCGGGAACATGACCATCAAGCAGCTAATCAATCGGGCTTACATGCAGGTGGGAGACACTTCCCACGTCAACTACACGCCGTTTCAATTCCTAGAGTACTACAACGAGGGCAACCAACTCCTCTGCCATCTCATTACCAAATACATGCCGGAGGAGGCAGTGGATGATTCGTACAAGGAAATCGATGACGATAGCGGCTGGGACCATTTCGAGGAGACTATGCTTGTGCATTACATGGTCACCAGAATTCTGAGCCTGGACATGACGGCCCTCATGCAGGAATGGGAAAACTGGATAGCCGAAAAAGCCCGCTCTGAAGGAGGTTCCAATGTAGTAATAGCAAGGGGGTACTGGGATTATGACGGTAAACGAACTGATTACCACTATCAACCTTGATACGAATGAAATCCTGGATGATGAAACGGAGTACATTCCCTACATCAACACGGCTATTGATACGCTTTCTATGCTGCTGGCTCCCATGCATGATCCGGAGGTGACAGCATGCCGGGACGTGGCCAACAATGACGCCATCCCTACCAATTTTCTCCAGTTCATGCCGTCATCCGGCTATCCCATTACCATGAAGAACGGCACATTCCAGACGTACGATGAAAAGACGGTGCCCGATGTGTTCTATGCCATCAAGAAGCCGCACATTGCAAGCATGGACGATGCGGTGCCTTTCTCCGAGATGTACACTTTCGCCCTGGTGCAGATTGTTTCTTACCTGGTTAAGAAGAAATCCCTGATGATTGATTTCGCCAATGCTGACAATGCTTTCATCCAGCAGCTGACGGAAACCATCAGGGCGGCAAGGGCAAGGTGAGCGCCATGGCACAGGTTTTTCAAACCGCCAGCACGCAGGGATTCCCTCTGGGCATCGACTGGAGCAAACCGGCCGAGGCGGTAGACATCAGGGCGCTGGTGCAGGCCCATAACTGCGAGTACTCCGGAACGGACGGAGCCCTGCAGACGGTGCCGGGCATACGCATCCTATACACTGCAGATAAAGACATCACCTCCATCTACTACGATGTGAATCGGAAATGCTGGTATTTCACATCTGATGGGAAGATGTACAAGACCGAGGACTACAAGACGGCCACGGAGCTGGGAGCTCTTACCGGGACGGACAGGCCGAGGTACTGCACTTTCGGTGGCGACGTCCTTGTCGCTTCCGGCGGCAAGCTGCAGGCCGTGAGTGGGGCAGGCGATACTCTTTCGACTGTTTCCGGCTCTCCGGATTCCTGCAATTTCGTAAGCTCCAATTCCGGATCAGTGATTACAGCGTCCACTTCGGACCATCGCCTTCACTGGAGCGCCATCGGAGACTACACGAGCTGGACGAATGACAGCAACAACAGCGCATCAGCCCAATACGTTGACGTCGGTTACAAAGACCAGGGCTGCATTATCTCCGTTTCCTTCCTGTCGAAGGCCATCATTGTTTACAAAGAATACGGCAGAGCTTACCAGGTAGTGGGGAATCCGCACAGCGGGACGCTGGCGGTGTATCCGCTTTCTGAAACGGCTTACTGCTCCGGCTCATCTGTTTCGCTGAATGACCATTCTTACTACATCGGAAACGCCGGGCTTATGAGTTTCGCTCCGACGGACACCTACGCCAACATACAACCTGAGGAAACGGGGCTCGCTATCAATGCACAGCTCATCCGCATCACGGATAAGTCGGCGGCCATGTGGTACGTGCCTACCCGTAAGCAGCTGTGGATTCTTCCGAGCGAGAAATCGGAGTACATCTTCATTTACCACTACCTGCCGCGCTTTGCGGACGGCCGAGGCGTGTTTACCACAAGGACGCTTTCCCATACTCTCCACGATGCGGAGAACCTTGACCATGATGTGTACATTGCTTACGGCAACAAGATAGGAATCCTTGACGAGGCTATCGACACGGATGACGGGGAGCAGATAGAAACGGCAGTGACGTCGGGAAATCTGCTGGCGGAAAAGCTGTTCATCCTACTGATGAGCTATTCGTTCGTCACGTCTAACAAGATAGCAGGCTACGGCACGGTGGAAATCTCCAACAAGAAGGCCAAGGCTCTGCAGTTCAAAGTTTCGGAAAAGCGGCTCTATGACGACACGGGGCCGCTTTATGATGCCAATACGGCACTGGCGAATGAATCGTTCACCAAGCTTCTGAAGATTGGCGGCGGCCCGAACCGCTCCCTGCAGATAAAGATTTACATTGCCAAGGGCTCCGTTGCCATCCGACAGTTCGACTACACTTATTCGGAGGTGTGAATTAAATGAATTATGCAGAAACCTATCCCCTGAACGTGACGCCCCAGGGGGATTCGACACGCTCCGCCGTGGAAAAGAACCGGAAGGAAATCCTTTCCCTGGTGGCGGCGCTGAATGCACAGCCCAGCGGGGCGGTGGGAGGAAGCCGCCAGCGTGTGCTGTCGGCGGCCATGCTGTCGGGAGCATGGAATTTCCTTTCCTCCGACGGCCTTGCGGTAATTATCAACGGCTCTGTCAATCCGGTCATCATGTCTTTCGCCGACGGCTGCGGGGAAAACGGCAATATTGATTATATCGGCGTGGTGCGGGACAAGCTTTCCGCCTGGTCCCTGCCTGCCAATAACACGAGTTATCTCTACGTAGAACGCTCTGACGCAGGGGCGCTGACCTATGGCTCTACAACCATTGCGCCGGTGGAACAGGAAAGCACTCCGCAGGCTGGAGCGAATGACGCAGGGCTCTCATGGTTTTCCACTCTTGAATCCAAGATGTACGTTTGGACCGGCTCCGCATGGCAGCATAAAGTAAGGCTTTTCGTCGGCACGGCCAAAACGGACGGATCCACGGTAAAGAGCATTTCTTACAAAGAGTACCCCCAGCAGCTGGCCCCCTCTCTTCAGCAGAAGCTGAAAGAAATCGAAGCAGGGGCTACGAAGAATGAAAACTGTATCTCCGCTATTAAAATCGGGGATGTGACGGTAACAGCCAACGGGCACCAGGACACATTCACCATCACCGCAGAGGGGCTCATTGCACTGTCTGCGGATTCAGAAAGAAGGACAATCAAGCTGTCCACGCCGGACCTGTCCAAGGTGTATGCCCAGGCGAAATTGGATGCCCACCCGGTGGGATCCATCTACGAATCCACGGACAGCACTTCCCCTGCTACCTTGTTCGGCGGCACTTGGGAGCCGATGGATGCAGGCCGCGTGCTGGTGGCCCAGGGCAAAGCGGCGACCGGAACCACATTCACTGCAGGTGACACCGGCGGGGAGGAAACGCACAAACTCACCACGAGTGAA
>ENA-UOJC01001082-UOJC01001082.1-human-gut-metagenome-genome-assembly--contig:-C104-NODE-1082-length-40512-cov-22.463233_pt1 | contig 40512 bp, 40 predicted proteins | sample MGYA00242339_ERZ723886 | MGnify/ENA metagenome assembly ERZ723886 | reverse complement strand
AGAAGAACCGCCTGAGCCTCTATCGTGAGGCGGCGAAGGAAGCCGAGGAAATCTTTGACCGTTGGGCAGACGAGATTGACGATCTCGACGAGGACTACGAACCGGACGAGTTCTTCTCCGACTAAAAAACTGCCCACCATGAGCTGATCACGGTGAGCAGTTTTGTTTTGAGAGGATTCAGACAAGCGTGTCATCCAGCAGGAAGTCGATGACGCTGATATTGAGAATGCCGTTATCATCATACCAACGCTTGCGAATGTCGTGACGCACAATAATCTTCGGGAAAGAATCGCCGGTCAGCGCGAAAGGCTTATTCTCGGTGATTGCCTTTTCCTCTGTTCCCAATGCGTAGGCGGACTGAATGTAGGTCTTCTTGCCGCCGGAGGTTGCAATGAAGTCGATTTCCCGCGCAACCGGAGTAACCTTTCCTTTGGCATTTTTCTCATTGCCATAGACGATGCCAATGTCAACGGAGCATTCACGGATCATCAGCTCATTGAAAATGATGTTCTCCATGATGTGCGTCATCTCCTGCTGACGGAAGCCGATACGGGCATTTCTCAGTCCAATGTCCTCGCAATAGTATTTGTTGGGATAGTCAAAATAGCTCTTTCCCTTGACATCCCAGCGTTTGCATTCGGTGAAGAGGAAGGAATCCGACAAGTGATCCATATAGGCTTTCACGGTGTTCAAGGCAACGACATTCTCACCGCTGCGCTTCTGAACTGTGTTGATGGTGGCTGCAACCTTAGTCGGATTGGTTAGGGAGCCGATGGACGAACACAGCAGATCAAGAATAGCAGACAGCACATCCTCACGCTTGATCTTCTTCCGCTCTACAATGTCCTTCAGATAAACCTCAGAAAACAACGATTTCAGATAAGCCATTTTCGAGGCATCCGTGGGACGGGAAAGAATCAACGGCATACCGCCGTAGAAAGCAAAATCGTCAAAGGCGTCCTGCTTATCGCCGCCAACAGCCGAGTAGTATTCGGCAAAGGAAAGCGGATGCACACGGATCTCATCGCTGCGCCCCCGGAACTCGGTCAGTATATCAGAGGACAGCATTTTGGAGTTGCTTCCGGTCACATAAATGTCTAAGTTGGACAAGGACTTCAAATCGTTGAGCGCATCGTAGAAGGTGATCTTCTTTCCGTCCGGATTATAGGGATTCGGAACTTCGTCGGACATCTGGATCTCGTCTACGAAGAGATAGAATTGGTCTGCACTGTGTTCTACGATCTCCCGGACATGCGCCGCAAGCTCCAACGGATTGCGATAGCGAATATCACGGGTCAAGTCCAGTTCAAAGGACAGAATGTGATCTTCGGCAACACCCTCACCGAGAAGGTAACTCTTGAACAGATTGCGAAGCAGATAGGACTTGCCGCATCTGCGGATGCCGGTGATCACCTTTACCTGACCATCCCACATAAAGGAGATGATTTTCTTCAAATAGCGATCTCGTTTTATTTCCATAACCCAACCTCCATTGAAAACTTGCTGGTATTATCATGCTACTTTTCAATGGATATTATACTCCAACGCGAGAGAAAAATCAATGGTTTCGCTGAAAAGTTTACAAATAAACCCGACAACATTTCAATGAAACAAGCAAGGAGGTACACCACCATACAACTTGACATCATTCATACCGGCGATTGCCTTTAAATCCTGAAGGGCTGTTGCAAAATCAAGTCATATTTGCAGCAGCCTCTTTCTTTTTTAAGGAGGGCAACTCGGGGAGTGCCGAACATTACATTTTTCGGCTCAAGCGAAGCCGGCTCATGCAGAAAGTGTGATTTTTGTGTACGACAAACAGACCTGCTCAAGTTTTGTTGTTCTCGGAAGGTTATTTCAGGCTGTTTTCGGTTCAAACAGTGCTTTTCCGAATCGTCCGTCAGTAAGCCGACTGCACAGTTTTCGGATATTGAATGCTGTTGCGAGGATAAAAAGGCGGGTTTCGTTGTTGGTCTTCCCTCGGGTGAGGAATCTTCCGAACCCGTAATCCTGTTTTAAAACGCCGAAAGCACCTTCAACTTGGATCGAACGGTTCATTCGGAGAAGAATGCCTTTATCGGTACTTGTTTGCATTGGCTTCAATTTTTGTTCCGTCAACGAACATTGATTCGAATTCAATCTCGCCGATTTCCGAAAGCTTTTGAACAAGTTGGTAAAAAAGCCCTTCTGCACATCCGTTCATGTTTTTTCAAGAAATCTTGCTGTCGTGGTATGTTCCGGTGCCGGTTCATATTGCAGCAGCCACATAAACCTGATGTCGGTTTTGCACGCTTCTTCTATAGCTCTGCTCGAGAAAATTCCTCGCATGTCTGCATATACAACAATCGAAAACATAACCTCAGGATCAATCTTTCTCCACCGCCTGATTTTTGCTCGTTTTCATTGTATAATCAGCTCGCTTTCTGTTGGTTTTTGAGCAACTTAATTATACACGAAAGCAGCAAACCGGACAATCCTTCTTGAGTTGCCCGGTTTTGTTTTGGGGACTAATGCAACAGCCCCGATGTTGAATAACGGGCTTTTGGTCTTTACAATACGGCATTAATGCTTTATAATGGTTACATCGGCAGGATATGACGATTGATTAAGCGGTATTTGCGGGCGGCAATTCAAGGAGACGCTGCGCTGCATTTGATGCTGATTGATCAACGTTTACCTAAGGATTTTATGCAAAGCCGCGCATGTAGCGGCGCGAGAGGTGCGTATTTTGCACATCGGGCAGACCAAGGAGGAACACAAATGGGCATAATTCTCGGAATAGACGTTGGAGGTTCAACGACAAAAATTGTCGGACTGACTCCGGGCGGCGAACTGATTTCAACAATGACGGTTCGCGCTTACGATCAAATAACCTCACTTTACGGCGCATTGGGACATTATATCAACGCCAACAAGTTCTCGCTCAGCGATGTTGAACGCATACTTGTGACAGGCGTCGGCTCATCCTATCTTTCGGGCGACATTTACGGCATTCCGACTCAGCGCATTGAGGAATTTTCCGCGATCGCGCGGGGTGGGCTTGCTCTTGCCGGGTTGGATGAAGCGGTTGTTGTGAGCATGGGCACCGGCACAGCGTTTATTCATGCCCACGGCAAGGATTATTCCCACATCGGCGGCAGCGGTGTCGGCGGCGGCACCATCGTCGGCCTCGGCAAAAAGCTTACCGGTGCATCGGATCATGAGAGTCTTTGCGCGCTTGCGGAGCGCGGCAGCCTTTCACACGTTGATCTTACAATCGGCGATATTTCCAAAAATGACATCGAAAAGCTCGGTTCGGAAATCACCGCCGCAAACTTTGCAAACGTAAAGGACAGCGCAACCGATTGTGATCTTGCTCTCGGCGTTGTCAACATGGTGCTGCAAACCATTTTGACCCTTGCGGTTTTCGCCTGCAAAAACTCCTCTGTCAAAAAAGTCATTTTGACAGGTGCGCTTACCGGACTGCGTGAACTTTTGCCAATGATCGAGCTTTTTAAAACACTTTATCCCGTTGAGTTTATCGTTCCGGAAAATGCGGCATTTGCCACCGCTGTCGGCGCCGCTCTTCACTCCATTGACTGATTGGGCAGTTGTTTCGTATTTTAAACAATCCATCAAACATTGACAATACACAACCGACTTCCGTCATCTGTCGGAAGCCGGTTGCGCTTAATTTCGCTGTGTTTACTTTTTTGTTTTCGGCGTAAAAATCAATGCAAAAGCGTACCCGAACAGCACTGCGGCGGCGATACCGCCCGCGGTTGCCTTCACCCCGCCGGTTATTGCACCGAGCAAACCCTCGTTCATTGCGCCGTCAATTGCGCCGTTTGCAAGCGAATACCCAAACCCCGTCAGCGGCACCGTTGCGCCCGCTCCGCCAAGTTCGACAATGGGTTTATACAGTCCGACAGCCGTGAGCACAACCCCCGCCGTAACAAAAATCACAAGGATTCTTGCAGGCGTCAGCCGTGTCAGGCTCATAAGAAGCTGTCCGATGACGCAAATCGCACCTCCGATTGCAAAAACAAGTAAATAATCCGTTATACTGCTCATTTAATTCAACCGTCCAAATTCTTTATGTTTTCAAATCTCAGTTTTTGTTGTTCTGCCGCTTTTTTATTCGACCGCCGTTTGGGTCAATCAATATGCTCAATCACAACCGCATGTGCAATTGAAGGAATGCTTTCACCCTGAAGGCTGCTGACAGGACTCATGAGCGCACCCGTTGCAAGGAAAAGAACGCGGCGGATTTCGCCGGATTCAATTTTCGGCAGGAACCAACTGCTCATTATTGTCGCCGCACAGCCGCAGCCGCTCGCACCGCAATTGACATTCTGCTCCCGACTGAACATCAGCTTGCCGCAATCCTCATGCCTGTCGGCAATTTCAATCCCCTCACCGCGCAGCAGTTCATACAGCATATCGCTGCCGAAAATGCCGAGATCTCCTGTTATTATCCTGTCGTAATCCTCCGCCCTGCGCGAGTAATCCGAAAGATGAGTTTTAATCGTTTTAAACGCGGCAGGAGCCATCGCCGCCCCCATATTATTTGCATCCGTAATGCCGAAATCCTCCACGCTGCCGATTGTGCCGCCCGTAAGTGCAACATGTTCAAACACATTGCCCGCACCAGGACGGAATTCACCCGCCGACTGAATGATTATGCTTCCCGCTCCTGTGACCGTACGCTGACTGCTCGGAACGGTCTGAACGCCCATTTCCAGCGGATAACGGAACTGCCTTTCGGCTGCCGAAAAGTGGCTGCTTGCGGCACACGCGGCAAGCTCTGCAAAGCCTCCGTCAACAAGCATTCCGCCGAGCATCAGTCCCTCGCTGATGGTTGAACACGCACCGTACAGGCCGATGAACGGTGCACGGATCTCCCGCGCCGCAAAGCCGGAGGAGATTATCTGATTCAATAAATCTCCGCCCAAAAGGCAGCTCAAATCATCGCTTTGCCTTTTTATTTTTGCAAGAGCCACGCGAACTGCGCTTTCGAACATTCTGCTTTCCGCCTGCTCCCAAGAGTCAAGCCCAAGGGTATCGTCGCGGCAGATTTTATCAAAGCATTCTCTCAGGGGGCCTTTCCCTTCTTTGTCGCCGACATAGCTTGCGGATGAAATTATTCGCGGCCTGCTGCAAAGCTCAAACGAATGCCTTCCGATTATTCCCATATTGCCTCCGAGTTTTCTTTTTTCTTCTGCTATTTTGAGCAATTCGGAGGAAAATATGCATCAAGCGGCGAAACGGCGGCAATCGAGGCGGCGCCGTTTTTCATTGATTCGTTTCAAATGCAAAACACCTTCGGCGACTGTCACGCCGAAGGCTCAAAAGCTTTTCCGAAATTAAATATTATCTAACCAATTCTCAAGGCTGCATTTCGCGCCCTCATCATACCAGCGCCGATAGGATTCAAACACCTTCAATGCATTTCCGCCGTATTTTTCCGCGGCGGCATCAACGGCAAGAAAACTTCTCCAGTAAGCATAAAAAATATGCACAATATCCCGTCCGTAAGCGGAGCGTGAAAAATCATTCAGTTTCGGTCGCCCGAACTTTTCATCATATAATGCAGAAAGAATTCGATTCGTTTCCTTTTCGGCAGCGTACTCCTCATCAGTCAGGAAATATCTGCGGCTTATGTATTCAGCCATGCCCTCTTCAAACCACATTTCGGTTTCATATGTTTCATCAAGAAAAAGGTCGCTGTGGTGCGCCATTTCGTGTCCCAATATCTGCAAAACATTATGCATGTTGAATTTTTCATAATACTGTTTAACCTTTTTGACCGACTCCGATTCGGTGTAAGCATCCGTCTGCTTAAGGTATAAACGTCTCCAAACCTCGATCTGCGGATTCATTACCGTGCGATAATCATTCGTATAGGCCGGCAGCGGGAGATCGCTCACGGAATTCACCGCTGTTTCAAAGCCCGCCCAAACTATCGACCTCGGAAGCTCAACAACCTGAAAATTCATTTTTAAATAATCCAAATACTCATTCAGTATCGGAGCAAATCCTTCCGTCAGCGACTGAAGGTTGTTCAGTTCTTCCGCATTCTCCGCTAAGAAAAGATGCTTCATTTCTTCTTTCTTTCCCCCTTTCGCAATAAACCGACCTGCAAGGTTCCGACTCTGCATGATGCTTTCTGCATTCATCACATTTTCCGCGGCGTTCACAGTTCTTTTTTCTGCACGGACAGACTCTTTTTTTTATCATTTCGCCACTCCCGCTCCGCATGATTAACCTTATTATGTTTTACGTTTTCGAGAAAAATTACTCCCGCACTCCGGCAAGCGCAAGGAATTTTTTATCGGACTGTATCGCATGTGTCACGAATTTTCCGTCCCTGAACAATGCATAAGTCGTGACCGGCGCAGGTACATTTTGCGCCTCTTCCCTGTCAGTAATGTGAATGACCTTAAGCGGAATATCGTGCGCCTTTGCCGCTTCCCGAACCCTCGGCACCCAGTAACAGGTGAAGGGGCATTGATCCGTGAAGTACAGCACGAAACCCTTTTCCTCAACCGCCGGATGTTTTGCACACTCTTTGAATTTCGGCGGCACGGCAGTTGACTTCAGCGGCAAATACATAAGGGTGATTCCGCAATCCGATGTATCGGCAACGATGAACCCCTTATGCGCCAGGTATTTCGGATCCGAAAGAAACTCTTTTTTTCTGCCCTCGGCGGAAAGGATGCACAATCCCTGCTTATTTTGCCGTTCGGCGTCGCGAATGCATTCCGAAAGCAGAGCTTCGGAATATCCGTGTCCCTTCAGCGCACCTGCAATCCAAAGGCAGTTAATATAAATGTATCCGTCCGCATCGATGGGAACCCATGCATTTTCCGCCGGAATATACTCAATAAAACACTTGCCGCGTTCCTCGCTCCTGTAAAACACAAGGCCTTCGTCGAACCGCTGCTTCATCCACTCTTTTTTAACAAGGCTCTGTTTGCCCGACATGGCGCAGCAGATATGCTCCCTGTCGATGTTATCTTTGTTGATTTTTAAATAGTTCATCAAAAAGCCTCCCTTTTGCTCAATTCTATCGTTCGGCAGGTGTGTTGTCAAGAGAATCGGCAAAAAACAAAACAGTACCCTGATTGAAAGCAAAAACAAACCGCTGCAAAGCTCTGTGCCTTGCAGCGGCTTGCTGTGCATATCATTTTGGTCGGGGCGAGGTGATTTGAACACCCGACCTTTTGGTCCCGAACCAAACGCGCTACCAAGCTGCGCTACGCCCCGATTAATGGAGCCAATGAAGGGGCTCGAACCCTTGACCTGCGCATTACGAATGCGCTGCTCTGCCAGCTGAGCTACATTGGCTTACACAAGTAAGGATTATAGCATAGTTTTTTGAGTTTGTCACCATTGCCGGGTAAATATATTTTGAGGCCGCGACTTGAAAACGACGCCGCAGCCTCTTTAAATTATTTCTTTACTTATCCTATCGGCTAAATTTCAAAAATTCCCGAGGGTTAACTCCCGCATTATTATTTGCTCTTGCAAAACCCGCGCGGCAGGCATTATAATGTAAGCGGGTGAAAAAGGAGGATGGGCTATGAGCGAATCCGAACGGCTATGCAGCAAACTTTTGAACAGGCTCAAGGACATCGGCAGCGCAGCTGTCGCGCTTTCGGGCGGCGTGGACTCATGTTTTCTTGCTTATGCGGCTTCCCGCGTTGAGGGCGGAAATTTTGCCGCATACTATGTTCAATCGGCATTCCAGCCGGAATTTGAGCTGACGGACGCACTGCGGGCCGCAAAGGAAGCCGAACTGCCGTTTAAAATTATTTCTGTTGATATCCTTGCCTGCGAAGATGTTGTCCGCAATCCGACCGACCGCTGCTGCCATTGCAAAAAACACATTTTTTCCGCGATATGCAAAGCGGCGGCGGCGGACGGGTACAAAACGATTCTGGACGGGACGAATGCTTCCGATACGGAGGATGACCGTCCGGGAATGCGTGCCCTGCGGGAAGCGGGCGTGCTTTCCCCGCTGCGCGAATGCGGACTGACAAAAGCTGACATTCGCCGTTTTGCACGCGAAGCCGGGCTTTTCACGTGGAACAAACCTGCCTATGCCTGCCTTGCAACGCGGATTCCGCCGGGCGAATTGATCACAAAAAACAAACTGCATTCCGTTGAAGCAGCGGAAAACTTCCTTTTTTCGCTCGGCTTCTCCGACTTTCGCGTGCGGAGCGTTAACGGAACCGCAAAGCTGCAATTGAAGGCCGGGCAATTCGATGAATTATTTAAACAGCGTGAGCTTGTTTTAAACGAGCTGCGAAAATATTTCGATGCAGTGACGCTTGACCTTGAGCCGAGATGAGGCTCCGCTGTTCAGACAGCACAACACAAAGACTATGAATGACGAAACAAAAAACCTTCTTGAATCCGTGCGCCGCGGCGAAGTGTCGGTTGACGAAGCATATTTGAAACTGCGCACCGCTCCGTTCCGCGACCTTGGATTCGCAAAGATAGACACCCATCGCCGCCTTCGGACCGGTGCGGCGGAAGTGATTTACGGTGCGGGCAAAACACCCGAGCAGATGCTTGAAATCATTAAAGCCATGCTTGAGAGCGGACAGGAAACGATACTTATTACACGCCTTGAAAAACATGCCGCAGAGATACTGAGTCGCGAATTTGCCCTGAGCTACTGTGAAATTGCAAAAATCGGCAGTATCGGCAGCATCCCCGAACCGAGCGGAAACGGCTGCGTTGTTGTTGCGGCAGGCGGCACAAGCGATATTCCCGTTGCGGAAGAAGCGGCACTGACGGCGGAATTTCACGGCAGCCGTGTGCTTAGGCTTTATGATGTCGGCGTTGCAGGGCTGCACCGGCTCCTTTCGCATATTGACGAAATCATGGGCGCAAGCGTCATTATCGCCGTTGCAGGCATGGAAGGTGCGCTTGCAAGTGTAATCGGAGGGCTTGCCGACTGCCCCGTTATTGCCGTGCCGACAAGTGTCGGTTACGGTGCGGCATTCGGCGGAGTTGCAGCGCTGCTTTCAATGCTCAACTCCTGCTCAAGCGGAGTATCCGTTGTGAATATCGACAACGGCTTCGGCGCAGGTTACCTTGCAAACATGATAAACCATATCGGCACCGGCAGCAATGCGCGGTGACGATTCTTTCCTTAATTATAATATGCAACCCTGAATAAAACTGTTGAAAGGTCTTTTTACTATGAAAACACTTTACCTTGACTGCGGAATGGGTGCGGCGGGCGATATGCTTGCGGGCGCACTCTATGATCTGCTTTCCGAAGAACAACGTGCCGAGTTTCAGAATATTGCAGCTGCCTTCTCGGCCGTCGGACTGAATGTTCGCTGCGCTGCCGCCGAAAAATGCGGCATTCGCGGAATTCATTTTGCCGTTGAATACATGAACACCGATGCGGACGAATATGCCGCCTGCATACACGAACATGAACACCTTCACGAACATGAGCATTGCCATGAGCATGAGCACGCGCACGCGCATGAGCACGCGCATTGTCATGAGCACGAACATAATCATGAACATGAGCATGAGCATGAGCATGAACACGCGCATGAGCATTGCCATGAGCATTGCCATGAGCACGAGCACAGTCATGAACACGAGCATCACCATTCTCACAGCGGGCTGCACGAAATTGAACACATCATCCGTGCGCTGCCCGTGTCCGATGCAGTGAAAGAGCATTCCCTTGCTGTTTACAAACTGATTGCAGAAGCGGAGAGTCATGCCCACGGCGTTCCCGTTGAGCTTGTGCATTTTCACGAGGTCGGTGCGCTTGATGCCGTTGCAGATATTGTTTCCTGCTGCGCGCTGATCGAAATGCTCGCACCGGAACGCATTGCCGCCTCCCCCGTTCGCACGGGCAGCGGACATGTGCATTGTGCGCATGGGATTCTTCCCGTTCCCGCACCGGCAACAGCCTTCATTCTTCACGGCGTTCCTGTTTATGCGGGCGATATAAAAGGCGAACTCTGCACTCCGACCGGAGCGGCACTGTTAAAGCATTTTGTTCATGACTTCACCGCAATGCCGTTAATGACAATACTTTCCCAAGGGTACGGCATGGGCAAACGCGACTATCCCGCCGCAAACTGTGTGCGTGCGCTTTTCGGCGAAAGTCCGAGTGAAGAATCGGCGGATGAGATCATCGAGCTTCGCTGCAACATTGACGATATGACAGGCGAAGAGATCGGGTTTGCATTTGATAAACTGCTTAACGCGGGTGCGGCGGATGTTTACACCGTTCCGACAGGAATGAAGAAGAACCGCCCCGGAATTATGCTCTGCGTGCTTTGCAATGCCGAAAAACGCAGCGAACTTATCCGCATATTGTTCAAACACACAAGCACTCTCGGCGTCCGCGAGTGCAGAATGCCGCGATACATTTTGCAGCGTGAAACGCAAACCGCCAAATTTGAGGACGGTACGATTCGCCTGAAGACCGCTCAGGGGTTCGGCGTTAAAAGGGCAAAGTTCGAATATGCCGATATTGCCGCGCTTGCCGAACGCCGCGCAATCACGCTTGCCGATGCGGAAAAGATTGCGGAAACTGCCTTTAAGGAGTTTTCCGAATAACGAACCTTAAAAATTAAAATTTGTTTCAACATCGGAGCCCGATCGGTTCGGGCTCTTTTTTTGTATTACTTTGCATTCATCTTAAACATATTGTGCGTTCATCCTATCGGCTCCGTTTGACTGTTTTTTCCTGTTGAAAAAGAATTGTTAACAAATTGTTCACAATTGGGGGTTGAAATGATATTAATTCGCTGATATAATAATATTGCGATGAAAGCCGCACCATTGAAACGAATCCGATTCAACACATGTCCCGCATTTGCATATCGCAAATTGCGTATCGCAGGCTGCGTATCGCACCCAAAGTTTGCACAGCATTCAACAAGTGCAGACTTTGGGGAAGAGAAACCCAACCGCCAACGGCACAAAACCATGATACCGCGAAAGGAGAAATAATTAATGAAGAAAATACTGTCATTGACACTGGTTGTCGTGATGCTGATGTCCGCATTCGTTTATGCGCAGGCATCGACCCTGCGTGACGGCGGGGCAAGGACTGCTGCGGATTCCGCAGCAAGCGACAGGACACATGCGGACTCGAAAGAGGACGCAAAGGTCGTTTCAACCGCCGAACCTTGTGATTCGGCAAAACAGCTTCCGCAGGATGATATCAATATGCGGAAAAACCCGTCCGAAGAGTCTTCCGCCGAAGAGCCTTATATCGTTAAGGTTTATGATGCAAACGACTGTGTTGACACTCACACGGCGGTAAACTACAAGGGCGGCCTGTATGAAGCGCATGCACACCTGAAGACACACTATCTGATGAGCGACGGCACATGGCGCATCGGCGAAAGCTACGCAAAAGGCCAATGGTACGATAAACCGTATAAGTACAGGTATATCCTGTCAAGCGGCAAAGCGTTTGACGAAACTTTTATTGTGCTTTCGAACAGACCCGATCTTACGCATTTTGACGGAATTAGGCTGATTTGCGGCAGCGACATGAACTACAAGTACAGCCTCGAAGCAATTGTTGTTGCTTGGAATTTCGGCGACAAGACCGTTGCGTGGGCCGAAATGCAGGATCAGGTTCCGGCACACTGCGTGTCACTGAGCCACGGGGAACAGCAATAGACGGCTGCTCTGCCTCCGCTGCAGGTTAATGCAGCTTGATTCTGCTGCCGATGTTATGATTGATAATCCGTAGCGCTTCCGTCACGGTTGGGAACTCTGTACGCAGTTCACACAAACGGGACACAAACAACCCCGCCGCAGGGCTTAACGGCTTTGCGGCGGGGCTGTATTATTTATGCAGGCTTGTTATTCTTGACCGTGAATAAAATCAGAGTTCAACGCTGTTGCGGACAAGCAGCTCCCGCGCCGTGTCAACCGAATCAACCCCTGTGCGGTTCTTGACAGGTGCAAACTCCCTTGCCCTTTCAACCTCAAACACCATGCAGCCGTTAAGCAGCCGTATCATATCCAAAATCAGGGTTTCATACTTGAAGCCGTTCGGTTTTTCGGGCGTGACATGCTGCCCGTTTTCATCAAGGCATGGAATCTTTTTTTCAACAACATGCAGCGGAAGGGATTTTTCCATTATGCCGTCCAGCGCATCCACGCGGAACAGGTAGTTCAAAATAACGCCGAAATTGTAGGCAGGTTCGCCTTTTTCGTTTTTCGCATTGCGCATTTCATCCGTAAGCTCATAGTATTCAACGATTGAAGGATGCCCGTCTTCAAGGCACATAACGCCCACGCGCTCATCGGGCGCGGCTTTTTTAATGACCTTTGACCCGACTTCGCAATGCGCAAGCTTTGTTGCGCCGATGAAGAGCGGATCGGCAATGCGCTGAAGCACATTGTCAACCGCAAACACGTTCAGCCATTCTATGCCGTTTCTGCGGACAATATCAAGCATTCCGTGCTTTGCCATTGAGGAATACCAACCGCCGTTGCCGTTCGGCGAAGTTGCAAGACGGTATTTTTCTTCGAGATAAACCTTGCCGTCGTAATCCGCCGCGGGTGCCGTCTCCTGCGTGAAAAAATGCACGAATTCCGCCGCATAGCCGAAATAATTATGTTCTGCAAAGAACGCACGCGTTGCTGCGTCGTTTTTGTCGCTGGTCATGATGAAAAGGTGAACAAAACTGCCGACTCTTTCCGTAACATTCAGAAGATTGTTTATAAGGCACTCAAAAATATAAAGTTTACGCTTGATTCCGATATTGAACGCACCCTTCGGAGCATCCGAACCGAGCCGTGTGCCCATGCCGCCCGCAAGCAGCACCGCGCCGACATGCCCCGCACGCAGCTCCGCCATGCCCGCATCAAAGAATTCATCTCCGCGAGTGCGTATTTCCGCAAGCTCCGTAACACCGATCGGAGTGATTCTGCCGCGTTTTTCAGGCTGTTTATTCGTGCTGACAACGGAAAAATCGATCTGCTCGATTTGATTGAGCAATGCGGCGCGCTGCGCTTCATTAAGCTCATCATAATATTTAAGCAGGTGCTGCTGCCCGAAATTTGCAAGTTTTGCATATGCCTCCGCATATCCGTATACATTTTTGCCGTTTGGAATGCTCATGTTTTTCTTCCTCCCTTTTGTAATTGATTTGCGATTGATTCAATAACCGGCAGAAAAAGCCGCATAATGCCCGCCGCCGCACATCTTATTCGACGGGCGACGGCGGTTTGTTCGTTTGTTGATTTAATTATTTCTTTTTGGGCAGACTGTGACAGCAAAGACCTTCCCAATCATGCGCCGCTTCCGCAATAACCTCGCTGACGGTGGGATGCGGATGAATGGTTTCGGCAATTGTTTCAACCGAGGCACCGACTTTAAGCGCAAGAGCAAGCTCCGCTATCATATCCGTTGCGCGGGGACCCATGAGCTGTGCGCCGATGAGATTTCCGTCCGCATCGGAAATCAGCTTTGCAATGCCGAGAGCTTCGCCCATTATCATTGCTCTGCCGTTGCCTGCAACATTGAAGCTGCCGATTTTGTATTCAATGCCCTGCTGCTTTGCTTTTTCTTCGCCGATGCCGACAAATGCAATTTCGGGAGCTGTATAAATGCAGGAAGGAACAACCGAATAATCCATCTTTACGCTCTTCTGCCCGCATGCATTCGCCGCAGCCGCAAGGCCCTGTGCGCTTGCAACATGCGCAAGCTGAATCTTGCCGGTTATATCGCCGATCGCATAGATGTTTTCGATATTTGTGCGGCAATAATCGTCGATGTTCACAAACGCGCGGTTCATTTCGATTCCGACATTTTCAAGCCCGATGTTTGCCGTCATTGCGCGGCGGCCGACGGCAACAACGCAGCAGCCTCCCTCGGCTGTTTTTTCGGCTCCGTTGAGTTCGTACGTTACGGTGACTTTTTCGCCGCCGTTGATGCCTGTTACCTTGGCATTGTTGATAACAGTAACTTTTTTGCGTTTGAGTACCCTTGTTGAAAGCATTTTAACGATGTCGGCATCCACGCCCGGAAGTATGCTCGGCATCATTTCAATAACGGTTACGGGCTTTCCGAGAGAGGCAAACAACGTTGCAAACTCAATGCCGATAACACCGCCGCCGATAATAACAAAGCTGTCCGGAAGCTCTGTCATTGAAAGCACTTCGTCGGAAGTTACGACATTTTCGCCGTCAATACCGGGAATCGGGGGACGCGCAGGCGCACTTCCCGTTGCAAGGATCAGCTTGTCGAACGTGACTTTTTCGCCGTCAACATCGAGAGTGTGCTCGTCAACAAGCTTTCCGAAGCCGTTTATGACCTTCACTCCGTGCGCTTTTTCAAGCCCCGCAATGCCCTTGCGCAGGCCTGCAACAACAGAATCCTTGTATTCGGCAAGCTTTGCAAAATCAAACCCGACCTCACCCGTTGTTACACCGCAGGACGCAGCATTCAGCGCCGACTGATAAACTTCCGCACCGTGCAGCAGTGCTTTTGTGGGAATGCAGCCGCGGTTCAAACATGTTCCGCCCAGATCGCGCGCCTCGACAAGCGCCGTGTTTTTGCCGTATTGTGCGCAGCGTATAGCCGCTTCATAACCGCCCGGGCCCGCGCCCAGAACAACGATATCATAATTGTATTCGCTCATTATTTAAATTCCTTATCCTTTTTGGCAGCGTACCGCCGTGTTTATCCAAAGTATACCACAAACGGAAAGATTTTTCAATCCTGCCGTGACTTTCGACGCATTCTGTTTTTTTAAGCAGCATCACTTTTCACTTGCCGAAAGCCGCGATTTGTGCTATATTATAGTGGGTTGATACGGCATTATGCGCCGGTTTGCGGCCGATGCGGTGACCCGGGAACGGAGTTTGGCAGCATGAACACGGAATTTTTCAATGCAGCAACACAAAAAGAGAACGGAACAAACGTGTGCGGGCGAATCATTCGCGCGGGCGGGCTTGTTGCGTTTCCGACCGAAACCGTATACGGACTCGGTGCAAACGGGCTTGACGGCTGTGCTGTGGAAAAGATTTTTGCTGCAAAGGGACGCCCCGGAGACAACCCGCTCATTCTTCATATTGCAAAAAAAAGCGACCTCAAACAGCTTTGGAAACATGTTCCGGACAAGGCGCGGCAGCTTGCGGATGCATTCTGGCCGGGTCCGCTCACCATGGTCTATCTCAAAAGCGACATTGTCCCTCCGCAAGTCACGGCGGGGCTCTCCACCGTTGCGGTGCGTATGCCGGAGCATAAAACCGCACTTGCTCTGATTCGTGCGGCCGGCGTTCCGATTGCGGCGCCGAGCGCGAACCTTTCCGGAAAACCGAGCCCGACCTGCGCTCAGCATGTTCTGGATGACCTTGACGGATGCATTGATGCAATTATTGACGGCGGGGATTGCAGAGTCGGCGTTGAATCCACGGTGCTTTCCCTTGTCGGCACACCGACGGTGCTTCGCCCCGGCGGAGTCACGAGAGAGATGCTTGAAAGCGTCATCGGGCATGTTGATATTGCTCATGCGGTGCTCAACCCGTTAAAAAACGGAGAAACCGCCGCTTCGCCCGGCATGAAATACAAGCATTACGCGCCCGAATGCGATGTTGTCATTGCTGACGGCGGCAATGACTGCAAAAAAACCGCCTCCATCGCCTGCCGTGAATACACCCGCGCAGAGCTTTCGGGAAAAAAATGCATCATACTCGCAACGGAACAAACCAAATCCCGCTATTCGGGAAAGCGGCATGTCGTTATCGGCGACAGGACTCAGCCGCAGACGCTGTGCGCCGCCCTTTTTCGTGAACTTCGAAACGAATCGTGCGGCATGGATTTGATAATTGCGGAAAGCGTCCCCGCCGAGGCTCAGGGGCTTGCATACATGAATCGTCTGCTCCGTGCCGCCGGGTTTACGGTTATTTCCGAATGACCGCTGCGATATGCCGACGACTTTTCGGCTGCGTTCGAAGCCGTTTGGATGCCGTCGGTGTTTACGGAATTTATTCTTGCTCAATCACAAAAATTTTTAATATTTTTTTAAAGACTTTACGGAAAGGATTTCCCGCGCACCGCACGGGACAATAAAAAAATGAAAATTGCAATTGCATCCGACCACGGCGGATACGCACTCAAGAACGAGCTTTTGCCCTATATTACTGAACTTGGTCACGAATTCAGGGATTTCGGCTGTTATTCAACCGACAGTATGGATTATCCCGACATCGCATTTCCCGCCGCAGAAGCTGTTGCCTCCGGCGAGTTTGACTGCGGAATCCTCATCTGCGGCACCGGCATCGGTGTTTCTATCTGCGCAAACAAGGTTCGCGGCATTCGCTGCGCACTCTGCGGAGATGTTCTTTCCGCGGAACTGACCCGTCAGCATAATGATTCCAACATGCTTGCAATGGGCGGAAGGATCATCGGCATTGAAACCGCAAAGGCGATCGTCAAAACATGGCTCTGCACCGAATTTGCCGGCGGCAGGCACGAACGCCGCATCGGCAAAATTTCCGATTACGAATGCAGATAAAAGCTTCTTGCTTGATTTCAACTTTTTTAATAAATAATTTTACAAAGGGGTATTAACAATGAAAAACTACATGGAAAACGTTGTCGTTATCGACCATCCTCTCGTTCAGCACAAGCTCACCCTCATGAGGGACAAAAACACCGGCACAAAGGATTTCCGTATGCTGCTCAACGAGCTGTCCACGCTCATGGCATATGAAGTCACCCGTGACCTTCCCATGGAGGAAGTTGACATTGAAACTCCCGTTGCATCAATGCGCGCAAGAGTGCTTGCAGGACGCAAACTCGGCATCGTTCCCATTCTCCGCGCCGGTCTCGGCATGGCAGAAGGCGTCATGGAGCTGATTCCCGCCGCAAAAGTCGGACATATCGGGCTTTATCGCGACCCCGAGACGCTCAAGCCTGTCAGCTATTACTGCAAGCTGCCCGGTGACACCTCCGAGCGCGATATGATCGTTGTTGACCCCATGCTTGCAACCGGCGGCTCCGCTGCCGAGGGCATTCGCATCGTCAAGGAAGCAGGCTGCAAAACCGTTCGCCTGATGTGCCTTGTTGCCGCTCCCGAGGGCATTGAAATGCTGCATAAGCTGCACCCCGATGTTGTCATCTACACCGCTGCGGTTGACAGCCACCTCAACGATCACGGCTATATCGTTCCCGGTCTCGGTGATGCCGGCGACAGGATTTTCGGAACGAAATAAACATATTTAAAAACCATCAATAGTTATTAATTGGCTGATGTATAATTTTAAAATGCATCAGCCAAACTAAGATTTTTGCAAACATGCATATTTTAGATTTAATGTTGTCTTACTTTCGACATGCTTTACTAAAAGTTTCTCTTAGCCGAGATTATTCAAAATGAATAGGAAATATAAATTATTTTTTTACAAGTTCATCAAAAACGATGGACTATACTGTTTTACCGCGTTGCTTGTTATAACTGTTGCATATTTCTATGCACTTTTATTCGGCAAATCTAAAATTGAGTTATTTGACTGGACAATATTTTTCTCAATTATTGCTACTGGTATTCTCAATTGGTTTGCTGTTGTTTTAAAAAGAAAAACATTGAATTCATTAGAGGACGGTGCAAAATTATGTGAAAACTATGATTTGTTACTAAATCAATATGTTTCCACAGACGATGAACAAGGTGTTTTTTTAACTTATAACAATTTGAAAGCGTCTTCCTCAAATTTAAAGAAAATTACAGGAATAAGAGGCCTTAAGCAAAAAAACAATATTGTATTTCCAATTATTATATGTGCAAAGCTGAACAAAGTACCAATCAGCTCCATTACTATTTGCGACATAGCAAGCTCAATATACGAGCCTCCTGAAATTATTACTAAGCATTATAGCGAATTACTGTCTGCTCATAAAACTTCATCTATATATAATCAACTTTGTATCCGAGTTGATGGCTGGCATCTGGATAATAACGTTTTTACGTTGCATACAAGCAGGACTACTTACTTCCATTCACTGGTAACTAACCGCGCAATGGATTATCAATTCAATGGATTATCAGTTAGAAGCTTGTTTGAGTATGGACCCTTTATAAGTACGCTTTCCGAATCCAAGCTTTCAAACCATTTGGGATTTAATGGTTTTATTTCTTCCAGCGATTCATTTATCATACTTATTCTCAGAAGCAAAAAGTTATCCATAGGAAAAAACACTTGGGGTTGCAGTGTCAATGCTTCAGTAAAAGCCAAGTATGCTCTTGGCAAGAATAAAGAGCTGACAACCAGTGGACTGATAGATTGCATTAATATGGAGATACAAGATGAATTAAAAATTCCAGTGCAATGCGTTTCTGATATTCAATTCATTTCAGCTTACCGTGATATTGTTGAAGGCGGAAAACCTCAGCTCCTTTTCTATGCAAAAGCAAAAGATTCGCTTAGTGAAATTATTTCACGTTTTCAATTATCCTCTAAAAAGTCTGCGATGCAGAATGCAATCTGGCCTCTTGAAGATGGAAAGATGCTGCTCAGTATAAGTGAAGATGAGTTACTTCAAGGTAAAATGGCTCTTTTCCCTTCGATGATGGTACGCAACGGTAGAATCTACAAAATGTTGCCGACGGTTTCCGGTTCATTAGCCATGCTCATAGATTTTTTGCATAAAAACTCTGCATCGGCTTAAACAAACCAAACGGGACTGCTGCATTCACCGCAGCGGCCCCGTTATTTTTTATCAAAACAGCTTAATCCGTTCTGTTCAATTATCGGTTGATTTATCGGTTGATTCCGACCGATATGCGGACAGTGTTCACTCTTCGTCAAGCTCTTCGATGCGCTTAATATCGGCACCGAGGGCGCGGAGCTTATGTTCGAGTTTTTCGTATCCCCTGTCGATATAATAGATATTTCGCACACGGGCAGTTCCTTCCGCCATCAGAGCCGCAACTATCATTGCCGCGCCCGCACGCAGGTCGGAAGCATAGATATCGGTGCCGTAGAGCTTATCAACGCCGATCACGGTTGCGGTTCTGCCGTTCACTATTATGTTCGCGCCCATGCGGTTGAGCTCACGAACATGGTTAAACCTGTCCTCAAACAGATTCTCCGTGATGAAGCTGTTGCCCTGTGCAACCGCCAGCAATGCGGTCATCGGCTGCTGCAAATCCGTCGGAAAACCGGGATACGGCAGAGTTTTGATATTCACCGCACGCGGGCGGGAGTTTGAAATAATCTGCATGTAAAAATCATTGCCGTTATCCCCTTCAATGACCTCCACTCCGCATTCCATAAGCTTTGCGGAAATTGCCTCAAGGTGCGCAGGTATGACGTTGTTAATCACAACATTTCCCTGTGTTGCGGCAGCGGCAATCATGAAAGTCCCCGCTTCGATTTGGTCGGGTATTATCGCATAGGTGCAGCCGTGCAGCGCATCGCAGCCCGTTATGCGGATAACATTCGTTCCCGCACCGCGAATGTTTGCTCCCATGGTATTGAGAAAATTTGCCACGTCAACAACATGGGGTTCGCGTGCAGCGTTGTTTATCACGGTTTTGCCCTCTGCACGACATGCGGCAAGCATAATGTTTATCGTTGCACCGACGCTTGCCATATCAAGATAAATCTCCGCACCGCGAAGCTTGTCGGCCGAGGCGGTAACTATGCCGAAGCGATCCTGCACATTTGCTCCGAGAGCGCGCATTCCGTTGATATGATAATCCATGGGACGCTGTCCGATCGCACACCCGCCCGGCTGAGCAATTTCGGCACGGCGGAATTTTCCGAGCAGCGCACCGAGCATGTAATACGACGCACGCAGCTTGGCCGCCATTTCGTTTGTTACGCTGTGGGACTTTATTGTTCGCGGATCGATAACAACAACGCCCGGAGCGGGGCGCGTAATCGCTGCACCCATTGAACTCAAAATCTCCGTGATTCGATTAACATCCTCTATATCGGGCAGGTTTTCGATTCTGCAAGGTTCATCTGCCATTATCGATGCACATATTATCGGCAGTGCAGCGTTCTTTGCGCCGCTCACGGTCACGCTGCCGCGAAGCGGGATTCCGCCGCGAATTTCAAAAAAAGCCATATAAACTCCGTATTATATAAATTTAATAATTTAAACAGTAATTCTATTTTGCAACCCGCGAAATAACGCTCCCTTTTCGAATTCGGAAAAAGGAACAAACGCACAGCTGCATCCGAAACGCAAACCGAGTTTGTTTTGCATATTCCCGGAGGCAGTTTATTCTTCAATGCGGAATTGCAGTCACATTTTGATTTTAACACAGGCGGCAGAGTTTGGCAACCCGCATAAAAGCAAAATTTGTTCTGTCAACGGTTCAAAACACTGTTTCCGCATTGAAAAAGCATGGTCACATGCTGTTCATTCACTGCATAAGCCCGCTTATATAGGCTTTCGGGTCGCACGGAACCCCGTTTGCATAAATGCCGAAATGTATTCCGTCCGCACCCGCCGTGCCGATTATGTCGCCCGCTGCAACGGTTGTTCCGACGGAAACATGCGCCTTTTCAAGCCCTGCATACACTGTTGCAAAGCCGTTTTCGTGACGAACATACACGGTCAAACCCATGCTGCCGCGCTCAAGCACCGCAACAACGGTTCCTGCTGCCGCTGCCTTGCAGTTTTCGCCTCTGTTCGCCGCAAAATCCACGCCCTCATGCATACTGCCGTTGAGCAGTCCAAAAAAGCGCACAACAGCAGCATCAACGGGCCTTGCAAATGCAATACCCGAAGCAGGGTATTCACCCGTTGTTATTCCGTTTGCTGTCGGGCACGGTCTTGTTCCGATGACAACGGTTTCTTTCAGCGGCAGGTCAAGATACTCGCTCTCAAGCATTCGGCTGCTTTGAAGCGCGCCGTTAATATAAATGTATTCATAAGCACTCATTTTTTTGCCGTTCCGTCCGTATTCGGCAACAAAGCGGGTCCCGCAGTAAAAATCGCTGCTGTTAACCGTCGATACCTCATACGGAATCGTTACAAATTCATGCTCAATAAGCCTGCTTTGAACCCTTAGCGGCGTGCTGCTGCCTGTCAAAAACGCAAATGCCTCATCATAGGGCATGACCGCCGCATTTTCGTCCGCCTCAACAAAACCGATTTCATTCAAAAACGATGTGACCGCTCCGCTTTTGTTCACAAAACCATCGAAATATGTACGCACGGCTTCAATAAGCTCCTCCGCCGCGCTGCCGCTTGCAAGCGTTGCAATCGGGCTGCCGTCCGCAATGACGGTCGTTTTAACGTGCGCCAAAGTTTCACCCTGCGGGAACGGCGTATCCGAAACCTCTTCTGTCGGTTCAACGGTAAAGCCGCGATTTTCTCCGTCTCCGTTCTCATCAAACGTCGCGGCGTTTTCCTGCCCTGCATCCGTAGTATCATCCGTCGCAGGCACGGAAGCACTGCCGTACCGCTCCGCCCCCGTTCTGCCGAGCAATATCAAAGCAACAGCGGCGACTTCAGCAAACACCTCGCATATTATGAAAGAAATAACGCTGTGTTTCCTGTATGCTTCGTTGTTTTTTTCTTTACCTTGCATGTCCGAAGCATCCGATGCATTGAAGTTTATTTTCCCCCTATTGACATCCGCACCGGACTCCCCATTGACATCCGCACCGGACTCCTCATTGCCGTCCGCAACGGACTCCTCATTGCCGTCCGCAACGGACTCCTCATTGCCGTCCGCACCGGACAGGCGGAACCTTTCGGAAGCATCCTTTTTAAGTTTTCCTGATTTATTCCTTGCCATGCTGATATTATAAACCCCGAGTGCGCGGACAGCAATGCTGATTTTTTAATAATTTGTGACAAATTTCACGTTTTTTTGCAGACTGACGCAAACTCGGCGGATTGCGGAAGCCCTCCTGCGCGAAAGACGGATACACCGCCGCGACCCCGCCTTTTTCTTTCGTCCCGAAGTGATGAAATTACTTAAAAAGTGTTGCAAATTTTTATGTTGTTTGTTATAATAGCAGTGATACCGGCAATGAAGGACAACACTCCTCGTCGGGCGGCGTCCCGGCTTGGTTTTTATTTGCACTATCGGGCGTAAACTTTATTCAATCTACGGATCGCAGCATTTTGCCTGCGGCTGCCTATTGGTCTTTGTTTATGTAAAAATCGCATATGAAATTTATTTTTTACGCGTTCGATACCGTGTGGTTATTTTGTTGCACTGCCCTTTCGGCAGGTTTGTTGTTTTCGTTCTGTCGGTTTAAGGGAGTTTTGATTTCGAGATCTTTCCCGCAGAGTGAATCATTCAAAGCATTCCCGCACTATGTAAGCGCATATTTTGCTTTGCGCAAAGGAGGGTTTATTTGCTCAACATTTTCAGGTCGCTTGCCCGTTCAAAACGGGCAATGGTATTCGTTGATTACGAATACTGGTTTTATTCGTACAAAAACAAATATAATCTTCGTCCCGATACAGCCGCATGGCGTGCCGAGCTTGAAAAGCAGTTCGACATTGAAGATATTATGATTTTTGCCGATTTTTCATCCCCCGGCATCGGTGAGGAGCTTGCAAAGCTGCGCAACATCACCAACACCATTATCGAAACCGGCACGGCAACGCAGTATCGCAAAAAAGATATGACGGATTTTGTTATGCTTGATTATATTTATCAGAACGTAACATCCAGAAACGATGTCGGCACCTATATTATCTTCACCGGAGACGGTCATTTTCAGTCCGTTGTCAAATATCTTGTGCAGAAAAGGCACAAAAAAGTTGTTGTTTACGGTGTGACGGACACGTTCAGCAAACGGCTTCAGGGTGTTGCAAGCGACATTCGCCTGCTTCCCGATGAGGAGGAGCTTAACAACTCCTATATGCGCATGATAGTCAGCAACCTTGCGCACGTTGAAACAAAAGCCAATATCATTCCGACGTTTTGGGGTACCATTGAAGCGGTGTCAAAGCGAAACAATGTTCCCGACGACAGGGTAAAAGCCACACTTTTGCGCATGATGGCAAACGGATACGTTTTCCAAAAAGATTTTTCAATCAATTCAAGCAAGCAGGTGCGCATCGTTGCCGCCGATTGGAAAAAAATCAAAGCAGCCGGCCTTTACGACGAAGGCTGAAAACAACCGGCTGAAAATTAAACCCGCAGGAGCCGCTTCCGCCGAATTTGCGCAGCGGCTCCTTTATTTATTCAAACCATCGTCGGTTTATTGCTTATTTCGTTTTTTTTGCTTCACCAAAGTTGTGTATTGCAGCGGAGAGAGTTCTTCCGCCGCTTCAAGTTCAGCACTGTTTTGCGGAGCGGTCGGCATCATGCCCGTTGTTTCGTTTGCCGAAGCTGTTGCATTCCCCGCATCAATACCCAAATTCTGTCCGCAGAAATCCGCATCCTGCATTTTAGGCATTTTCCGTTCGGAATTGTTCTTATCATTTTTCATCTCTTTTTTCATCGGATTCACCTCTTTTTTGTTTGCTGCCGAATAAACATTGTTTTTCCGAAAAAACATTGAGTTTGCACAATTTTTTTCGAATCCAACGGTTCGACTCGGCGCGTTTTCGTCCTTCCGTATGTATTGTTTGTGTAAAATATTGAAAAAATTCTTGATAAATACTTGAAATTTCGGGAAGAATTATGTATAATACGTTGTTGTACCAAGTGTGTATAAAAAAGAAAACACGGAGGATTCATTATGTCCCACAAATATGTGTACCTCTTCAATGAGGGCAACGCAACCATGAGGAACCTTCTGGGCGGCAAAGGTGCCAACCTTGCCGAAATGACCGGTCTCGGTCTGCCCGTTCCTTATGGCTTCACAGTTTCAACCGAAGCCTGCACCCGTTACTATGAGGACGGCCGCACAATCTCCGATGACATCATCGAGCAGATAAAAGCAGCTCTTGCCGTTACCGAAGAAAAGGCGGGCAAAAAATTCGGCAGCACCGAAAACCCCTTCCTCGTTTCCGTTCGTTCCGGCGCACGTGCAAGCATGCCCGGCATGATGGACACGATCCTCAACCTCGGTCTGAACGACGAAACCGTTGTTGCTCTTGCAAACCTGACCGGCAACGAGCGTTTTGCATATGACAGCTATCGCCGTTTCATTCAGATGTTTTCCGACGTCGTTATGGAAGTTGAAAAAGCAAAGTTCGACGTGATTTTCGACGGCGCAAAGAAAAAATACAATTGCGAACTTGACACCGACCTTACTGCCGACAACCTTAAGGAAATCGTTGAAGCATACAAAGCCATGTTTAAACAGGTCAAGGGATTTGACTTCCCACAGGAACCCATGACTCAGCTTCTCGAAGCTGTCAAGGCAGTTTTCCGCAGCTGGGATAACCCCCGCGCAATTATCTACCGCCGCATGAACGATATCCCCTCCGATTGGGGCACCGCGGTCAACGTTCAGAGCATGGTATTCGGCAACATGGGCAACGACAGCGGTACCGGTGTTGCATTCACCCGCAACCCCTCCACCGGCGAAAAGAAACTCTACGGCGAGTATCTCATGAACGCACAGGGCGAGGACGTTGTTGCAGGCATCCGCACTCCCGAACCCATCGACCACCTCAGGCAGACCAACGAAGCCGTTTACAACGAATTCGTAAGAACGGCCGAAACTCTTGAAAAACACTATCGCGACATGCAGGATATGGAGTTCACTATTGAACGCGGCAAGCTCTTCATGCTCCAGACCCGCAACGGCAAGCGCACCGCAGCGGCAGCTCTTCAGATCGCTGTTGACCTTGTGAACGAAGGTATGCGCACCCGCGAAGAAGCGATTGCAATGATCGACCCCAAGAGCCTTGACGCTCTGCTTCATCCCACCTTTGACGCCGCCGCACTTAAGGCAGCAAAGGCAATGGCAACCGGTCTTGCCGCATCCCCCGGTGCAGCATGCGGCATGGTCTACTTCTCGGCAGACGATGCAAAGCGCGCAAGCGAAGCGGGCCACAAGGTTATCCTTGCCCGCAAAGAAACCAGCCCCGAGGACATCGAGGGCATGACCGCTTCCGAGGGCATCCTCACCGCTTTCGGCGGCATGACCAGCCACGCTGCGGTTGTTGCAAGACAGCTCGGCACCTGCTGCGTCTCCGGCTGCAAGGAAATCGTTATCGACGAACCCGCAAAGACGCTCACCTTCACCGACGGCACCGTTCTTCACGAAGGCGACTGGATGAGTCTTGACGGCTCAACCGGCAAAGTTTACGCCGAAGCGATCCGCACCGTCCCCGCCGAACTTTCCGGCAATTTCGCAACCATTATGGAATGGGCGGATGCAATTCGCACCCTTAAGATCCGCACCAATGCGGACTCCCCCGCACAGGCTGAAATGGCAGTCAAGTTCGGCGCAGAGGGCATCGGTCTCTGCCGCACCGAGCATATGTTCTTTGACGAAGCACGAATCCCCGCAATGCGCGAGATGATCGTTTCAAAGAATGCGGATGAGCGCAAGGCTGCTCTTGCAAAAATTCTGCCCATGCAGCGTGAAGACTTCAAGGGCATCTACAAGGCAATGCAGGGTCGTCCCGTTACGATTCGCTTCCTGGATCCGCCCCTCCATGAGTTCCTTCCCACCAAGGATGAGGAGATCGCCGCTCTTGCAAGCAACATGGGCATCACCTTTGATGAGCTCAAAAAGACCGTTGTCAGCCTGCACGAGAGCAACCCCATGATGGGCCACCGCGGCTGCCGTCTGTCCGTTACTTACCCCGAAATTGCGGAAATGCAGACCCGTGCCGTTATTGAAGCTGCAATCGAGGTTCGTCAGGAAACCGGGCTTGAAATCATCCCCGAAATCATGATTCCCCTTGTCGGCGAAACCCGTGAGCTTGCATATGTTAAGAGCTTCGTTGTTGAAACCGCAAAGAAGGTCATGGAAGAAAAGGGCATGGAAATTCCCTACCTTGTCGGCACCATGATCGAAATCCCCCGCGCCGCTCTCACTGCGGACGAAGTTGCGACCGAGGCGGAATTCTTCAGTTTCGGCACCAACGACCTTACCCAGATGACTTTCGGCTTCAGCCGCGACGATGCCGGGAAGTTCCTTGAAGACTATTATAAAAAGCAAATCTTCGAGAGCGATCCCTTTGCACGCGTTGATCAAAACGGCGTAGGCAAACTCGTCAAGATGGCTGTTGAGCTCGGCAAGCAGACCCGTCCCAACATCAAGCTGGGCGTTTGCGGCGAACACGGCGGTGATCCCTCCAGCATCGAGTTCTTCCACAAAGTCGGTCTTCAGTATGTTTCCTGTTCACCCTTCCGCGTACCCATTGCAAGGCTTGCGGCAGCACAGGCAAAGCTGAACAACAACTGATTCAACCCACCTAACCCATTAACTTTTCCCGCGCAGCTGCCGATACTTAAATGATTCGGCGGCTGCACGGTGCAGACATCAAATAAGGACGGCAGAAATTCGGAATTGTTCCGTTTCTGCCGTCCTTTGATCATCATATTCATGCGCACTGCTTAATATGCACTGCTGTCAAAGCATTCTCATTTCATTTTCCTGATGCACCGTTAGGCTCATGCCGTATGCTCATCCAAAATGCTTTTCAGTGCAGCCATTGAACTTGTATGACTTCTTGCAACGCGAAGGTTCTTTCGCTTCGCCTGCCCGGAGGCAATCTGAAGCATTTTATGAGACATTGTGCTTGTGAAAAGCACGACCAAATCCGGTGTGCCGAAGTTCTGAATTCCTTTATCCGTTTCAATATAAACCTTTGCTTTACATGAATATGATTTGCAAAGCTGCTCATACTGCCTTATCATTCGCTCATTTCCGCCGACGATAACAACGCTCATTTTCTTTCCCTTTCTCCTGTTTGTTATTTTTAACTTTTCGCTTTAATCTTCAATTTCTTTCCGTGCCGTTTTTTAATTCCGACCGTTTTGCTTTTAGTTAGCCTATGCTAACTTCTGTTCTAAAAATAAAACTCTCTGCCGGTGCTTTCACAGCAATACGGATATGCTTCTCCGTAGGGGCTGAAGCGCGAAAAGCATATCCGTTCTGTTTCACAACTTTTTCAACCTTTTTCAGTCTTTATGCAGAATGCCCGCAAACAGTCCGCGCCTGCCTTCAATGATTTTTGTCGAGGCGGAGATGAATTCATAACCTGTCTCTTCAATTGCGCGCTTAAGCGCAGCTGCATCGGGTTCTGTTTCGGACTCGATCACCGTTTCACCTTTTGAGTGCGATGATTTCACTTTCTTAACGTTAAAATTCCTTCTTATTGCATCATTGATATGCGCTTCACACATTCCGCACATCATTCCATCGATTTTTACAACGGTTCTGAACATTTTTTCTCCTTTCCGCAAAGCTGTTTCCGTAAATTCGGCCGGCAGTTTTCCTGCTTGCACCGGTTTGCGGCCGACTGATTATTTTTTATGGCAGGAGCCTGCCATCGGACAATGGGCGCACTTGCAGCCGCAGGAGGACTTGCCTTTTCTTTTGTCTTTAACAAGGCTCACAATGATAAGAACCACAACAGCGGCAAGCACAAGGCAGATAATAATCGTTGAAAGATTCCGAGCTATCCAATTGAACATATGACCTTCTCCTTTCATGTTTCTGTTTTCGTGAAAAATAAAATCGGTTTTTGCTTATTTTATTCCCGAATTTGCCCGGAAGATGCGGAGGCAATGCATGGCGCACCGCCGTCCGCATCGTCATCCGGGTTGGGGGAAAATTCATTCGTCGAACCGTATCGTATTGCCGAACGCTGTTCGACTCAAGCCAATGTTAACGTTTTGATTTATCCAATCTTAACGTTCTTGGTAAGTTTTGTTGCCTCTTTGTAGGGGCGGGCGAGCATGTAGATAATGCCGGCAAGTGCAGCAACAGCAAAGATGAGGCCGACAACATGTACATTACCCGTGAACAGGCAGCCGAACTGATAGATCATCAGAGAGATGATGTACGCAAATCCGCACTGGTATGCAACTGCGAACCAAGTCCATTTCGGGTTGTTCATTTCGCGCTTTATTGCGCCGATTGCCGCAAAGCAAGGTGCACAGAGCAGGTTGAACACCAGGAACGAATATGCCTGAATGCCGTTGAAAACATGTGCAAGAGTCGCATAAACGGGACCTTCTGCGCCGTAAAGAATGCCCATCGTGCCAACGATGTTTTCCTTTGCAACAAGGCCGGTGATGGATGCAACCGCTGCCTGCCATTCGCCCCAGCCGAGGGGTTTGAAGATCCAGGCGATCGCATTGCCGACTGCCGCAAGAATGGACTTGTCAAGCTCGTCTTCCGCAAGCATTCTGAACCCGTCGGAAGTAAATCCGAAGTAGGAGGTAAACCAAACGAGTATCGTGGACAGAAGAATGATCGTGCCCGCTTTCTTGATGAAGGACCAGCCGCGCTCCCAAGTGGAACGGAGAACGTTGCTGACAGTGGGAAGATGATATGCGGGAAGCTCCATTACGAAGGGAGCGGGTTCGCCCGCGAACATCTTGGTTTTCTTCAGCATGATACCGGAAATTATGATTGCCGCCATGCCGATGAAATATGCACTTGTTGCAACCCAGGCTGAACCGCCGAAGATTGCGCCTGCGATCATTGCAATAAAGGGAACCTTTGCACCGCAGGGGATGAACGTTGTGGTCATGATGGTCATGCGGCGGTCACGTTCGTTTTCAATCGTTCTGGATGCCATAATACCGGGAATGCCGCAGCCCGTGCCGATGAGCATCGGAATGAAGGATTTGCCGGAAAGACCGAATTTGCGGAAAATCCTGTCAAGGACGAATGCGATACGTGCCATATAACCGCAGCCTTCAAGGATAGCGAGCAGCAGGAACAGAACAAGCATCTGCGGAACAAAGCCGAGAACAGCACCGACACCTGCAACTATACCGTCGTTGATAAGGCCTGCAAGCCAATCGGCTGCGCCTGCTTTTTCAAGACCTTCGCCCACAAGCACGGGAATACCCTTTACCCAAACGCCGTATGCGGCGGGATCGGGTTCATCGAATCCGTTTTCCTTAAGGTATTTAACGGCATCAACATAAGTCATGCCGATGGTTTCATCTTCCTTTGCGTCTTTGGGGATCGTGGAATAATAAACGGTCATTTCGTTTACCGCAAGAGTTTCCTCATCCTCAACGCCGATGGTTGCGGTTGCGTTCTCGCTCTCGGGCTTGTATGCTTCGAGTTCGGCAAGCACTTTGTCGGCATCGAAATCTTCGGCTTCAGTGTCGAAATCAACAAATGCGCCGGCAGCGTTCATTGCGTTGCTGTAATTTTCGGCAGTTTCGTTATATGCCTTTGAGCCGATACCGAACAGATGCCAGCCGTCGCCGAACAGTCCGTCGTTTGCCCAATCCGTTGCCGCGCTGCCGACTGTTACCATTGAAATATAGTAAACAAGGAACATTACTGCAGCGAAGATGGGGAGACCCAGCCAGCGGTTGGTCACGATTTTGTCGATCTTGTCGGAAGTTGAAAGCTTGCCCGTGTTTTTCTTTTTGTAGCAAGCTTTGATAATCGAACCTATGTAGATATAACGTTCGTTGGTGATAATGGATTCGGAATCGTCATCCATTTCCTTCTCTACCGCCTCGATATCCTTATTGATATGCTCCATAACCTTAGGATCGATATTCAGATTTTCAAGCACCTTGTCGTCGCGTTCAAAAATCTTCACGGCATACCAACGCTGCTGCTCCTCGGGCAGTCCGTGAACGGCTGCTTCCTCGATATGTGCAAGCGCATGTTCAACAGGGCCCGCGAAGGTGTGCATGGGAACGGTTTTGCCGTTCTTTGCTGCATCGATTGCCGCTTCCGCAGCTTCCGCAATGCCGGTTCCGCGCAAAGCGGAAATTTCAACGACTTTGCAGCCAAGCTGACGCGAAAGTTCGGCAACATTGATTTTGTCGCCGTTCTTGCGAACAAGATCGATCATATTGATTGCAACAACAACCGGAATGCCAAGCTCCGTAAGCTGAGTTGTAAGATACAGGTTGCGCTCCAAATTCGTGCCATCGATGATGTTCAGTATCGCATCGGGACGCTCGCCGATAAGGTAGTTGCGCGCAACGACCTCTTCAAGGGTGTATGGTGAAAGTGAATAAATACCGGGAAGGTCGGTGATGATAACTCCGTCATGTTTTTTAAGTTTACCTTCTTTTTTTTCAACCGTGACACCCGGCCAGTTTCCGACGAACTGATTCGAGCCGGTCAATGCATTGAACAGCGTTGTTTTGCCGCTGTTGGGGTTGCCCGCAAGGGCGATTCTCAAATTCATTTTATCCTCCTTATCCGTCATACGGTTATATTTTTTCCGTTCTGCCGCCGAAAGCCGAAATGCACCTTTCGGCGAAGCATTGTTAGCTTTGGCTAACATTTTGTTCCGAGAAATACGGGGTTTCCCCCGCATGTTTTCCGTTTTATTCGATTTCGATCATTTCAGCGTCCGCCTTGCGGAGTGAAAGCTCATAACCGCGCACCGTGACTTCAATGGGGTCGCCCAGCGGTGCAACCTTGCGAACATAGACCTCAACCCCCTTGGTGATGCCCATGTCCATGATGCGGCGTTTTACGGCTCCCTCACCGTGCAGCTTTACAACCTTTACGGTGTCTCCGATTTTTGCCTGTCTGAGTGTATTCATGATTATTCCTCCCGACTTTATTTTTATAATTTATCTTTAATTTTTCATTCACATTCGCAGCATCGCCGTTTGCAAACCGCAAAAGGTTGCGGTTTTTCCGCATCAGATCATTATGCGGCGTGCCATTTCTTCACTTATTGCAACACGCGACTCCTTGACGTTCACAATAACGTTTCCGCCGAGCGCATTCACGACAGTAACGCTTCCGCCGACAACAAAGCCGAGATCCTCAAGATGTTTTTTAATCTCCGGACTGCCGCCGATCTTCTTTATCGTGTTCTCCTCGCCGATTCCGGCCAACATTAACGGCATCATATCATTACTCCTTGCTCAATAACACAAATTTTAAATTAGCTTTTACTAACTTTCTGTTCAAAAAAATTAGCTCTTGCTAACTTGATTCGTCTAAAAATAATTAGCTCTCGCTAACCGAGACATATCATACAACCGCACTCGGAATTTGTCAACCCCTTTTTTCAAAAAAACTCAAAAAAATTTTGCTTATTTTGCACAAATCGACAGTGAAGCCGTTCACAATGCGGCATGTCCGTTTTCGGCCTCCTCTGCCGATTTATATGCTGTTTCACTCCAAGCGTACCGTACTCCTTATGCAGTGCCGTCTCCGAACAATGTTTCGGCATCGAACACATTTTTTACAATACAAAGCTTCCGTTATTGTTTTTATTATATTTATTTGCAGAAGCTGTACTGTTTTATGTACCGAAAGTGCTTTGTTTTGTGTTGACACCGTATATTTCGGGCGGTATAATACAATTGTAAAAGCACCGAAGCTTTTTTATCGTAACCCCTCATGCAGAAACCGGCGGAAACCTCACCCGCCGGCTTTTGTTCCGCTTTGTCCGCTTTGCAGCCGGAAAACTCAGTAAAAAAAAGAACCGTCCTGTTACGGGCGGTTCTCAAAAAACAACCTGCTTTGTCAATGTTAAAGTCGGATTGATTCAAAAAATTGAGAATCATCCGCACTCGCAAGTTTTACGGATTGAGCCTGTCGGGGCTGCGGAACAGGAACATAGCTTCCTTAATGTTGAGTCCGAGCAGCAGCATGGTCAAACGGTCAACACCGAGACCGAAACCGCCGTGCGGAGGACAGCCGTATTTAAAGAATTCAAGGTAGAACTTAACGTCTTCACCGAGTCCCTTTTCGTCCGCCTGTTTTTTGAGGATTTCGTAACGGTGCTCGCGCTGTGCACCGGTTGTGATTTCAACACCGCGCCAGATAAGGTCATAACCCTGCGGAACGCCGTTTTCATCGCGCATATGATAGAATGCGCGCTTTTCTGCGGAGTAATCGGTTATGAAGAGGAACTCGTGATCGTAATGCTTCTTCACCCAATCAAAGCTGAGTTTCTCTGCCTCGGTGGTCAAATCGCCGCGTTCGCCTTCCGCGGGAACATAGCCGTATTCCTTTTCAAGAGCATCGTAAAGCTCCGCAAGAGTGATAACGGGGAACGGAAGCGTGGGCACAATGAGTTCAATGCCGAAAGCTTCCTTTATGCGTTCGCCGTATTTTTCGTTGACAACGCCGAGAGCATATGTCAATATTTCGGCCTCAATCTGCATAACATCGCGATAGGATTCGATATAGCTGAATTCAAGGTCAAAGCCCGTAAATTCGGTTGTGTGCTTGCTTGTGAAAGATTTTTCCGCACGGAAAACGGGACCGACTTCAAATATACGTTCAAAACCCGCCGCCATTGCCATCTGCTTGTAGAACTGCGGACTCTGGGCAAGATACGCCTTGCGGTCAAAATATTCAACTTCAAAAACATCCGCGCCGCTCTCGCTTGCCGCTCCGATAAGCTTCGGAGTGTGAATCTCGATAAAGTCCTTTTTAAGGAGGTATTCGCGCATTGCGTTCACAAGGCAGCTCTGAACCTTAAACAGGAGCTGGTTCTCGTCCGTGCGCAGATCGATCCAGCGATAGTTCAGCCTCTGATCGATTGCAGAGCGTTCGACCGCCTGTTTTTTCTTTGTTGCAGGAATTTCCTTGCGGATAATGGGCAATGCGTCCGCAACGGATTCGATTTCAAGTTCCGTCGGCAGAAGCTCGATTCCGCCCATTTTAACGTACTCGTTTTCCGCAACAAGTCCGGTGCAGCTGATTACGGAATCGGGAGTTATGCGCGCAATGTCGTCAACAAGCGCAGGGCATTTCTCTTTTTCGACGGTTATTTGCAGCTTTCCGGTGATGTCCTTGATGACGATAAAAGCCATTGACTTGCCGTCGCGGATGTTTTCAACAAAGCCCGAGACCTTTGCCGTTTCGCCGCATTTTGTTCGAATATCCCTTATGAAGGTTCTTTCCATTTTTGTTCAATAATTCCTTTCGTTATTGAAACGCCTGCGCTTTTTTGCACACAGGCAGAATTCTTCCGCTTATTATTATACTCATATTTTGCTGTAAATCAAGGCTGAAATCACCGTGCACAAAGCATTGCGGGCAGTTTTTCGGCAAATTCGGGCCGCTGCCGCGCCTTTTTGACGCACCGGCGGCAGGAAAAAAGGCTTTCCGCATTATTGTTGACGCGGCAAGTCTTTTTGCTTACGCTTTATGTATCCGTTTTTGCTTTAAGTCAGCTCATTCTCCGGCATCGACAGGTTCGGAATCCGTCTCGCAATCGATGCTTCCGCCGTTTGAAAGATCCCTTCCGTCCAAAAGCAGCAGCTTTTCGGCAAGCAAACGCGAAAAGCCCGCGACTATTGCGGCGGAAGCAACGAGTTCTTCCGTGGTTTGAACCGCAATATCCGGCTTTTCATCATGATCCAAAAGCGCCGCGCTTGCAAGACGAACCTGCTGAACAAAATATTTTGCGGTCAGATCATGGCGGCTTATGAACGACTCGTAAGCGCTGCGCACACCCGATGTGCAGCTGTTTTCAGCCGAACCGACCGGAGATTTTGCACATTCGTCGCAGCGGGCATCTGCGCTGCACTCACATGTGGGCAGCGCGATTTTTATCATTGACATGTTAAGGCTCTGTTTCAGCGTGCAAATCATCAGCAGGCACGCAATATGGGGTCGATAGTACTTTTTTTTAATCGGACCCGGCATGATCCCGCGGCGAACATAGTTGTTGATGGCGGAACTTGTAACAACCTCTTCATTCTTCAGTTCGGGCGGCAAATAATCCAAATATTTGCGCAGCAAATCAACGGTCTGCTCCATATACAGACCGAAATCAGGTATCTCATCCCATTCGGGAAGGCGAAAGCGCATAAGATGCTTTTCCCACCGACGGAGCTTACCCGCAATCAAGGCTTTATCATATGACATTATTTTTCCCCCTGCGTCCCTTTTCGGAGCGCAAATTGCAAAAGATTATACGGCATTTTGCATATTGTACATTTTAAGCATTGTTCCGCATTTTTCGCAATTGTATTATAGTGCAGGATTCAAACGCTGTAAAGCGCATTTGTCCGAAATATATGCTCAAAAGTCTCATTTTGTTGCATTGAGTACTTGACACATTCATATGAACATGTTAATCCGTTACGGAAGATTAGATGATGTGAGGTGAGTGAACGTGTACCGAATTATTACCGATACTTCCGCCAATCTTGAGCTTGAGCTTTTGGAGCGGAAGGGTATTGCGGAGATACCGTTTTCATTCAGTATGCCGGAAAAAGGCGGCGATGCGCTGTACTGTCCGGATTTTTCCGCTTTTGATTCCAAAGCATTTTATGATGCAATGCGCAGCGGAACAAGAGTCACAACCTCTCAAATAACGCCCGCTCAATATACTGAAAAAATGCGTCCCTTGCTTGAAGCGGGGCAGGATATTCTTTTTATCGGCATGTCATCCGGCGTGAGCGGATCATTTCAGGCCGGAATGGTGGCGGCGGCTCAGCTGCGCGCCGAATTTCCCGAACGGAGCATTGAGCTTATCGACACTCTCGGAGCTTCGCTCGGCGAAGGGCTTGTTGTTCTGCGTGCGGCGGAACTCCGCGATTCGGGAATTGCCCTTTCTGCGGCGGTGCACCTGCTTTCGGACTACCGCGACAGGATGTGTCAGGTTTTCACGGTTGACAACCTCAAATATCTCTGTTCGACGGGCAGGCTTTCGAATGCAAAGGCTGCAATCGGCAACATTTTGAATATCAAACCCCTTTTGAAGGGCGACAGCGAGGGAAAAATCGTCAATTTCGGCAAAGTTCGCGGAAGGAAAAACTCCCTGCGCGCAATTGCGGAACAATACCGCGAATATGTTGTTGACGCTGCAAACCAAACAGTCGGCATCGCACATGCGGACTGTATCGAAGATGCAAACACTCTTGCGGAGCTTATATCAGAAATTGCTCCGCCGAAGGATATTTTAACCGTTATGTACGAGCCCGTGACGGGTTCCCATGTCGGTCCGGGGACACTGGCATTGTTTTTTGTCGGCAAAAAAGGCTTCAGACAGGCAAAGAGCTGATTCTTCTGTCCGAAGCACCGAAAAGGAATTCCCCCCTTCCTTAATGAAACGTTGGTTTACCGCGTTTCTGTTGTAAAACGAAAAAGTTCCGCGTGCCCTCCCTGCGGACTTTTTCGTTTTTTGGCGTTTTATATTAGTTGCATGATTTTATATTTTTTTGCTCCGACCGATGTCGGATTCGATTCCAATCGCTTCATAGTGTACAAAATGTGTCTAACAGCTGTTTACATTTGTTATCCTATATGCTATACTATTCGTTGTGATCGGTGTTCGTTCGCGAATCATGCAGACAAACAGGAGGTTCTTACACGATGAAACTCAAAAAAATCTTATGCTCCCTGCTTGCGGTACTTGTTGCGATGCTTCCGCTGCTTCCCGCCGCCGCGCAGCGGAGTGCAGAGCGTACCACGCTCATTGAAAATGCGGAAATCTACACGCTTTCTCCGAATCTCGGCGACGGTGTAACCGTTTCATGGGCAAACGGACGCAGCACAGTGAACGGTGTGCTTGACGAGGATTCCTTCACCGCTGCGGAAACCGCAACACTCACGCTGAATGCGCAGATTGCGGACGGCTTCACCTATTGCCCCGAATACTCTCACTTTTTCAACGGAGACGCAAATGCCTCCGTCACAGGGTCCGGCAGCAGTTATTCCTTCAGCTACACTTTCCGTCAGGGCTCCTCCGTCAGCCGCGAAGAGTTGGAAAACATCAATATTTTCACAACAGCGGACAGCCTTCCGCGCCTTGATATCAACGCGGGCATTCCGTTTTCTCAAATCACAAAAGACACATGGGTCGATGCAAGCTTCACCCTTACCCTTGGTTCAAAGCAGTTCGCAAGCGGTGACTATTCCGGCACGGGCTCGGTAAAAGGCAGGGGCAACACCTCTTGGGGGCAGCCGAAACGCCCCTATTCCATCAAGCTTTCCGAAAAGAAATCCCTGCTTGATATTCCGAAAACCAAAAAATATGCAATCGTTGCAAGCTATTCCGATCCTTCGCTGATGCGCAATTACCTTACCTATAAAACAGGGCTTGCGCTTGACGGCATAGGCTACACGCCGAAATGCGAATTTGTGGACGTTTATCTGAACGGCGTATACAACGGCATCTATATCCTTGTTGAAAGAATCGATGTTGAAAAAACAAAGATTGACATTGAAGAAGCCACTGCCGAGAACCTCACCGGCGGCTACCTTATTGAAAAAGACGCCGGGGATAAAGTCGATTGGGACGAAGATCTTTGGGTGAATGCACCCTTCCAGTCCAATCCCAACGCCGATGTTTTCACCATCAAAGCTCCCGAACCCGAGGATTCCGCCCTTGCGGACAGCATGAGGGCATATCTTGCCGAATACTTACAGCGAGTTCACAACGCAATCATGAGCGGAACAAGCGCATGTTTCGATTATGTTGACACCGCAAGCTGGATTGATTTCATAATCATGCAGGAAGTCACAAAGAACATCGACGGCAACCTTAAAACAAGCTGCTACATGTACAAAGTTGCGGATGACGACACGCTGAACATGACGGCCCTTTGGGATTTTGACCTTGCATACGGGCTTGCAAACTGGGACAATGCCTGCTCCAACAACGATGGCTACGACTGCCCTTCCGGCACGGGAACCACCGGTTTCATGGTTATCAACAGTTCCTGCCCGTGGTTCAAGCATCTTTACGAAGACTATCCCGAATTCCGTCAGGCGCTGCTTGACAAATATGCTCAATACAGGCAGACGTTGATTCCGGACATGCTCCGCATGATAGACAAACAGGCAGCTTACCTCAAAACAGCCGCTGCTGCAAACGACCGCAAATGGAACAACAACTCCGAATACGGCACGCAGGAGCTGAAAACCTGGCTCTCCGGGCGAATTTCATGGCTCGACAGGCAGTGGATGCCGCAGGAACAGATTTCCCTTAACGACGCACTTAATGTTGCGGGCGGCAGTCTTGATTTCACCACCGACACCGCAAACGCATGGTACGGTGAAAAATCCGGCAGCCTGCGCTATGCGGTAAGCGGCAATGCAGGCATCGGCTCAAGCTCATCCGCGCTCTGCCTTTCCGATATTGCAATGCAGGCAGGCGATACGCTCTCCTTCAGGTACAAGGTCAGCAGCGAAGCTTCCTACGATGTTTTCAGCTTTAAAGCAAACGGAAACCAAAAGTTTGAAAGGAGCGGAGAAATCGGTTGGACTGATTATACATTCACGGCCGAATCTGCCGGAACTTACAGCTTTGAGTGGGTTTATTCCAAGGATTATTCCATGGACAGCGGTGACGACTGCGCTTTTGTGGACGACGTAAGGCTTACAACACAAACAACTTATCAGCCGGGCGATGTTGATATGGACGGCAGCATCACCGTTTCGGATGCATTGACGGCAATGCGCTGCTCACTTGAGTTGATTCAGCTTTCCGAACAGGCATTCACGCTTGCGGATATGGACGGCGACGGCATTGTCGGCACCTCCGACGCACTCACAATTCTGCGCCTTGCAATGCATGTTAACCGATAAAACCCCGGTGTTTTCGGCAAGCCGCCGTTGATTTTTAACTAAACCTGCCTAAAACGGGATTTGCATGATTCGATGCGGATCCCGTTTTCTTTATGTGTGCATGTTGTATATGTATGTTTCTCTTCCTTTTATACTTCTTTTTTGCATGGCATTCAAAATCCGTGTTTTCCTGCAAAAACAATTCTCAATTCAACATGCGCCTTGCCGCAGCAGCATCCCACCGTTCGGTTAAAAACCGTTTATATCGCTTCGCATCGTGAAAAATGAATTGTTAACAAATTGTTCACAATTTCAGGGCAAAACGGGGTTGACCCTGCTGCTTTGATATGTTATTCTTTTTGTATACCGGAATTGCATCGGAATTCAGTCCTTTGCAAAAAACAATCTGCGCAGATCGTCCCGCACCCGACGGCTGAAAATCCGTTGGGGAAGTGAACAAATCACTCTCAGTTTCAAGGAGGTATTCAAACAATGAAAAGAACGCTTTCCATCGTCCTTGTTCTCGTGTTGCTGCTGTCCGCATTTGTTCTTGCATCCTGCAAGGGAACCGACAAAGACGCACAGAACACCGCCCCGCCGCATTCGGCTGTTTCCGAAACCGCCGCGCCGACGGAGACTCCCACCGCCGCACCGGAAACCGAAGCCCCGACGGCAGACCCAAATCCGAGACCCGATCCCGTAACCGTCGAATGGCTTGCAGCGGAAATGTACCGTCGCTATTACGTTGGCTGCACAAGCTTTGAGCTTATGGATTTTTCCGACATTATGGACAGAAACGAGGATACGGATCTGTTTTTTTGGGATAATCAGCTGCAAATCGATGCGATTCTATTCAGTCCCGACCCCGATGAAAGAGCGTACACATTTAAAGGAACTCTGCACATAAGTGAAATCCAAAGCATCGTAAGCGAATCCGAGACGGAAATCACTGCGGATGCCTATGTCGGATTAAGATTCCCCGGTGTCGACCCTGACGATCCCGAAGATTACAGTTTTATCGGACATGAGTTTCGAATAACCGTAGACAAGCAGAGGATGGTGATTATCTCCTATTCCGAACCCAATGTGTGTGCTACCCGATATTCTTCTTGGCTCGGTTGGCTTGCCTCAAACTATCGCAATGAAGGGCTGACTTGGCAGGAAGCAAATAAAAAGGCATATGAAGAAATCTATGCCGAATATGCAAATTAAATTCTAAATTAGGAGGTCAAAAAAATGAAAAGATTTTTCTCGATTATCCTTGCGCTGCTGTCCGCATTTGTTCTTGCATCCTGCAAGGGAACCGACAAAGACGCACAGAACACCGCCCCGCCGCATTCGGCTGCTTCCGAAACCGCCGCGCCGACGGATACCCCCGCCGCCGCACCGGAAACCGAAGCCCCGACGGCAGACCCAAATCCGAGACCCGATCCCGTAACCGTCGAATGGCTTGCAGGGGAAATGCAGCGCCGCTATTACGTCGGCTGTATGAACCTTGAGCTTATGGATTTTTCCGACATTATGGACAGGAACGAGGATACGGATCTGTTCTTTTGGGATAATCAGCTTGAGATGGCTTGGGCAGTATTCGGTTGTGACGGCAATTTCGTCAGTGTGACCATTGAGGAGGCGTATGTCAATCAGATTGTGAATGAAACAGAAACCGAAATCACGGCGGATGTGTATGTCTTCACGAGGCATCCAACTCCCTCTCTTTCCAGGAGCGGCACCGGTATGGATTTTCGAATCACCGTTGATAAGCAAAGAATGGTCATAATCTCCTACTCTGAGCCCAATCTTTGCGCCAGCAGATATACTGATCGGCTGCTTCCGCTTGCCTCAAACTATCGAAGGGAAGGGCTGACTTGGCAGGAAGCCGACAAAAAGGCATATGAAGAACTCTATGCCGAAACGGTTGCTTTTGCAAGCAACCATCCGAAACAAACACCGCAGGGCTGATCAATCATGCGTTCAGCCTTGATCGCAAAACAATTTGAGCCTAAGTTTCGGTTTTATCGTTTCCGACAACAAAAAAGCGATAACAAATTCAAAATACGGAGGTCAAAAAATGAAAAGGTTTTTATCGATTATCCTTGCGCTGCTGTCCGCATTTGTTCTTGCATCCTGCAAGGGAACCGACAAAGACGCACAGAACACCGCCCCGCCGCATTCGGCTGTTTCCGAAACCGCCGCGCCGACGGATACCCCCGCCGCCGCACCGGAAACCGAAGCCCCGACGGCAGACCCAAATCCGAGACCCGATCCCGTAACCGTCGAATGGCTTGCAGGGGAAATGCAGCGCCGCTATTACGTCGGCTGTATGAACCTTGAGCTTATGGATTTTTCCGACATTATGGACAGGAACGAGGATACGGATCTGTTCTTTTGGGATAATCAGCTTGAGATCGATCTAAAAAAACTCGGCCGGGGATACAATTTTGTCAATGTAACCGTTGAGGAGGCGTATGTCAAACAAATTGTGGATGAAACAGAAACCGAAATCACGGCGGATGTGGCTGTATTCACGAGGCATCCAGGTCCCTCTATTCCCAGGAGCGGCACCGGCATGGATTTTCGGATCACCGTTGATAAGCAGAGAATGGTCATAATCTCCTACTCTGAGCCCAATCTTTGCGCTACCCGATATTCTGATCGGCTGCTTCCGCTTGCCTCAAACTATCGAAGGGAAGGGCTGACCTGGCAGGAAGCAAATAAAAAGGCATATGAAGAAATCTATGCCGAATTTGTCATTTTTGCCACTACCTATCCGAACCAAACACCGCAGGGCTGATCAATCATGCATTCAGTCTTGATCGCAAAACAATTTGAACCTAAGTTTCGGTTAAATCGTTTCCGACAACAAAAAAAAGCGATAGCAAATTCAAAATACGGAGGATCAAAAAATGAAAAGATTTTTATCGATTATCCTTGCGCTGCTGTCCGCATTTGTTCTTGCATCCTGCAAGGGAACCG